>Ga0181560_10000008_pt1 | contig 180809 bp, 181 predicted proteins | sample 011ome_20_FD_133751 | JGI IMG/M metagenome (GOLD analysis project Ga0181560, IMG submission 133751) | Coastal salt marsh microbial communities from the Groves Creek Marsh, Skidaway Island, Georgia - 011509CT metaG (megahit assembly) | ecosystem: Environmental > Aquatic > Marine > Intertidal... | reverse complement strand
GCATTCCGGCAGAAACGAAACCTGGTCACGTGATACGCCTTCAACAAAACGCTTCATAACAACCTCGCCAAAATCAATAGCGAGATTCTAACACATCCACGTTTTTACACAGCCAGGGTCATTAGCCGTCGTCTCTTGTCTCCAAAATCGCGTTCAGCTCAATAAAGCATAACGGACCTTCTCGCGTTCCATCAAGAACCAAAGCGAAAGGGCAGCGGGTGTTACCCGACCGCCCTTTTTGTTGGCTCAACGCTCTGTCGCAAGTGGAAATAAGATAGGAACGCCCGCCCCCACCCGTGGGCGGGCTCGCGCTTCGCGCCGTGAGGAATAAATCACTTTCTCTAAAAATCTGGCGGATTTTCCCACTAACTGTGAGAACCCACAAAAAATGAGCAACCTTTTATCCAAGCAGGACGCTCGAACAAAGTTCGAAGCACCGCGCCCTTTTCCTATTCACGACTTTAATCAATATTACCTATGAGCACAGCCGAATTGCTTTGGTTCTCACAACATCGGGGGGATCCCCGACTGTTTGCAGAGGTTTTGACTTCGCGTGCTCGCGATAGATCAGGCATTGCCGATTGGAGTCTCGGGCCCAGCACATAGGCCTTCTTGCCTCTAATTCAGCGAAAACGGCGTCTGCCAATACAGGGGCTATTCACGTCGGAACTCCGGCCCTTCCGGCAACAGCCTAACGCCGTCCCGAAGGTGCTCGTAAGGGTACACGCGCGGATCGACGATATGCGCGCCAGGCGTCAAAACGATCAAGGTTTTCTCGGCAATGGGATCGAAATCTGCTCGAAAATGGCACGTGCTCTTCAACGCCAGTATCTTTTGTTCCGTCGGATTGATCCCGATATGCTTAAAAATATCCTGATCGTAAGCCTGCATCCGCCGCGATGCGACTACAATTGAAATGCCGCCGATGCGCAACACTGCCGTCGGCCCGAGGTTGATCTTGCGGCCCGGGATACTCCGCCCGGTGGTCGTAAACTGTCCATCACTCAAGGCGGTGACCGTGAACGTCCCCTCGAACGACTTGTCACCGGGAATTTCATGCTTACCGCCAAGCGCCAGCGTCACCTCGGCGCCGGTGCCCGCCGCGTGCGCGGCCTCAGCAGCGGCGGCGTCCCACATCACGCACATGGCAACGCCTTCAGCGCCATGACGGTGCAAGGCATCAAGCAGCCCGGTTGTGTCGCAGGTGCCACCGCAGCCGGGATTGTCCTGTGTATCGGCGATGATCACCGGTTTAGTCGCGCTGGCAGCGATTTCCATCGCCTGGGTGACTGCTGTGTCGGGATCCAGTAACGGCTCCGCGAATTCAGCCTCGCGGGACATGACCATGGCCGCGAGTTCATCGGCTGCTGCGTCCGCCGCAGCCTGGCTATAGGCATGACAGACCACAGCGGGCCCGCACTCTGCCAAGTCAGATGGCGGGAACCCGGCCCCGTAAGAAAGATTCAGTACTTCACCACCTTCGCCCGCCACCGATGCCTCAATGATCGCTTTGGTCGGCTCGACCAAGGTGCACTGAAAGTTTAAGGGCAGCAGAAATGGTATGCGGCGGATCGCCTTGCCGCTCGGAATCCCCTCCTCTAGGACGCGCATTAGAATTTTTGCGGACCGCCCGCCCGTATGCTGGCGGTCGATATGCGGGTAGGTCAAATAGATGGCCATACCGTCGCAATGCTCAACCATTTGTTCGGTGATATTGACATGATAGTCGAGCGTGATGACCACCGGCACAGCGCTACCCACAACAGCCCGGACCCGGCGCAGCAGTTCGCCCTCAGCATCGGGGAAAGTTTCCGAGCACATGGCACCGTGCAAATCCAGATAGACTGCGTCGACCGGCATTTGCTCGGACAGCATGCCAACCAATTCCCCGACAATACGCTCGAAGGCGTCGTCCGTAACGTAACCGCCGGCGCCCGCATGCCCCCATATCAGCGGCACCAGTTCATGACTGCTGTCGATGGCATCGAGAAACCCCGACATCCCGAAGGACCCGCCGGTCGTCCGAGCGATGACCTCTTCGCGTCTTGCTAATGGCGGAAACTCGCCACCTTTGGCGTAATATGCGTAGTCCGTTCGCATCGGCACAAAACAATGAGTCTCGTGCAATAAGCCGGCGATCGCAATCCGTGCCATTGATTAGGGTTCCTTTTCCAATGCATAGCGATGAAAACAACTATGACATAAAAGCCAAACTTATCCTGTATGCACAATGTCCAGGCGATCAAATTTATACATGATACTGGGCATAACGAGACAACGGCGAGGCATATCTCTCAGTTAATCTTTCAGGTTACGTGGCCTGCTTCTCCTCCGGCCATGTATCGCTGAGGCGGTAGCCCTCGGGCCAGGGGTCGGCGGGGTCGAGCATGTGCTGATGCGTACCGGTGATCCACGCACGGCCGGAAATTTCCGGAATAATCGCAGGAATATCGCCAACCGTCGTCGTCCCCACGACACGACCCAGGAATTCGGACCCGATGATGGAGCGGGCGACGAGCGTATCATCTGGTTGCATCTCGCCCTGCGCATGCAAAAGCGCCATTCGTGCAGAAAGAGCCGTACCGGTCGGTGATCGATCAATCTTGCCCGGCTGGATCGCAACGGCTGCGGTTGTCATCAGGTGCTGATTTTTTCGGATCAGCGGCCCCGCGAACAGGCAGAACGAGAAATGCGACCATTCGGGATTGTCCGGGTGATGGAAAGTCAATTGTTGGTTCGCGGCACTGGTAATCTTTACCCCCAGATCGGCAAGCGACCTCGCTTCCACCGGCACAAGCTGGAACTCTAATTCCACCGCATCGACAACGACAAAGCTGTCGCCCCCGAATGCGGTATCGACGGTGATCATCCCAATCCCCGGCACATCGAGTGGGATGGCATTTCCGGTAACGAATGACGGCAGGTTCTGCACCGTTATCCGCTCCGCCTTACCATTCGCGCAGTCTGCCCGCACGCGGACGAGGCCACCCGGTGCCTCTAGCACCAAGTCGGTCACAGGTTCACTCATCGGGATGATCCCGGCATCCAGCAGCACCGTCGCCACACATATGGAATTAGAGCCTGACATGGGCGGGGTGTCTTCAGGCTCCATGATGATGAACCCCATGTCGGCGTCTGGATGTTTGGGCGGCACCAACAAGTTGACGTGGCGAAAGACTCCCCCTCGCGGTTCATTCAAAACAAAATTTCGCAGCGTTTGATCCCGCGCAATCCATGTCCGCTGTTCCCATAGTGTGTCGCCCGGCGGAGGCGCAACACCATCGACAATGACATCTCCAACTTCGCCTTCGGCATGGCAGGAGACGACATGAATAGTTTTGGTGGAACGCATCTGCTATTCCCGCCACGCATCTGAGAAGGCAATGGTGAGTCTTGAACACCCTATCATTGATACCCCTTCAACTTGTGCCCGACCTCAACAATCGCTTGCAGTGCCGGGGTCAGTTCCGCACCCAGTGCCGTTAATTCGTACTCGACGGATGGTGGCGATGTTGGCTGCACATTCCGGGTAAGAACCCCTCGACCCTCCAACTCCGACAACCTGGTTGAAAGCACCTTGGCCGAGATCGGTGGTATGTCGATCCGGAGTTCATTGAACCGGCGCGGCCCAGCACGCAGAGACCAGATGACATTCGCCGCCCAAGCCCCCTGAATAACCGCCATACATTCTGTCAGCATGCAGGGCTCAGGTGGTTTTGGGCTTTTGTTGTGTCGAACTTTTAATGCCATCGATGCAACCTAGTAACTGCGCGGTAACTCAATAATAAAGTTACTATAAGTAATCTAGTTATCTTCAGAAATCAAAGCCTACATGTTCCCGTTATACCCCTCGGGGGAGACGAAAAACTTGAAAGGAACAATCTGATGAAACTCTATTACAAACCCGGTGCGTGTTCGTTGGCATCGCACATTCTATTGAATGAAATTGCTGCCGATTTTTCGTTGGAGAAAGTGGATACGAGCGCAGGTAAAACAGAAACCGGCGCCTCATATGCCGATATCAATCCAAACGGATACGTACCCGCGCTTTCCCTCCCAACCGGAGAGGTGGTGACGGAGAACCCCGCCGTGTTGCAATATATTGGAGACTTGGTGCCAGATAGCGGATTGGCTCCGCGCGCCGGGACGCTCCAACGCACACGATTGTATGAACTCCTGAATTTTCTGTCGTCGGAACGTCATGTTGCGTTCGGTCCCTTTTTCTCGGGGCGAGAGCTAACACCAGCCGAAAGAGAGGCTACTGAGCGCCAAGTCGCCAAACGTACATCCTTTATTGAAAACAAGCTTGATGGATCGACTTATTTGCTGGGAGAGACGTTCACCGTCGCTGATGCCTATGCATTCGTGATTCTGAATTGGTCGAACTTTGTCGGCATTGATTTGTCGGCATGGCCACGCATCCAGGCGTTTATGGATCGGGTTCAGGCCCGCCCGTCTGTTCAGAAATCACTAAAAGCCGAGGGTCTGATTAATTCGGAGGCTGCATGATGAATGACTTTTCAGCCGTTACCGAAGTGATCAACGATTATCTGGATGGATTGTATCATTGTGACACAGATCTGCTTAACCGGGTGTTCCATCCAAAAGCCATCTATGCCACCGCGGACGAAGTGCCAATGCTGTTCCGCACCATGGCTGAATACTTCCCAGTTGTTGCCGCGCGGACTTCACCAGCCAGCCGAAACGAGGCCCGAAATGACGTCATCGAGTCCGTTGAATTCGCGGGCGAGAATACGGCCTTCGCTCGGGTCCGATGTTCCTTTGCGGGCAAGGATTTCGTCGACCTGCTGACGTTCGTCCGCACTGACGGCACGTGGGGAATCATCGCAAAGGTTTTTCAAATGACAAACCACACTACCCCTGAAACTGCATAATCGGAGAGTCCAATGCCATATGTGAATATCAAAGTAACACCGGGAGATGTGACACCAGAACAGAAAGCTGCCCTTATCAAAGGAACAACAGATGTGTTGGTTGATGTTTTGGACAAGAACCCTGAAACGACATTTGTCCTGATCGATGAATTATCAGAGGACAACTGGGGGATTGGTGGCGAAACTGTCGCATTGCGCAAACAAAAACGTCAGTCACATTCTTAACAGGACTTAAAATAGACGGGCCGGGTTCAGTTTATTGACCCGGCCCCTTTTGAGTCTTCTCAATTGATCTCGATCAATGTTCGCGCGAGTTTCAGAGCGTAAACTTAAAGCTTGTGATCGTAAGACAGGGGAAGACCATGACAAAGTCATCAGGATCAGAAAACGCGAAAGGCAACGGCGCTGCAAAAGACGACATTCCTGAAAAAAAGGGCAATGGCGCGGCACGGAAATCTAAAGTCGCAGATATGAAGCAAGATCCCGATGCCATTCGGCTGGCCTTTGAGACTGGTCAATATCCCTACAAGCAGAAAATGCGCCGAAATGATTACGAGAAACAGAAAAAAGCCCTGCAGGTTGAGTTATTGAAAGCCCATGGATGGGCAAAAGATAACGGGCAGAAGATTGTAGTCCTATTCGAAGGGCGTGATGCCGCTGGTAAAGGGGGCACGATCAAGCGCTTCATGGAGCACCTAAACCCTCGGAGTGCACGCGTGGTCGCCCTTGAAAAACCGACAGAGCGCGAAAGTACACAATGGTATTTTCAACGCTACGTTCAGCACTTGCCGTCGGCTGGCGAGATGGTGCTGTTCGACCGTTCTTGGTACAACCGTGCGGGCGTCGAACGGGTTATGCATTTCTGTACACCACAGGAATACTTGGAATTCATGCGCCAATGTCCCCAGTTTGAACAGATGATCGTTCGATCCGGGATTATTCTTTTCAAATATTGGTTCTCGGTCACGCAAGCGGAACAACGTAAACGATTTGATTCTCGCGAATTAGACCCGCTAAAACAATGGAAGCTATCGCCCGTTGACAGAGCATCTTTAGGCAAATGGGATGATTACACGGAAGCCAAAGAAGCCATGTTCTTCAACACAGATACCGCCGACGCACCATGGACGGTGGTTAAATCTGACGACAAAAAACGTGCGCGTCTAAACTGCATGAGGCATTTCTTGTCGGCACTACCATATCCAAACAAGAACAAAAAAGTCGTCACAGAACCGAACCCGTTGATTGTTGGGCATTCTGCGCATGTAATTGGTCGCGAACCCCATTTCCACGGCCCAGGGCAAGATTCCGAGGCAATCAACGCTTAACAAGATTTGTTATATCGCCAGAATTAGGCCCTGGCGTCACAAGTCTTTGAACCGCCAAGCTGTCGCCAATGACTTGGCACTGGCTTACCTTTCTTAGAACACAAGAAAGGACTGATTCATGGCGACTGATGATCAACGCACGTTCTCAAGTGATGTCGCTTTCACGACGAGCGTTAAAAAAGAGCAAGAAAAGCGCGGTTCCCGTAAAGGGTATCAGAAGATGGAGGAGCGTGGTGGATGGCGCACAACTGTCGATGAAGAGTTGCGGGCGTTCATCGGAACGCGAGAATCATTTTACTTGGGCACGGTAAATGCGGATGGGTATCCGTATATCCAACACCGTGGTGGAAAGGCGGGTTTTTTAAAAGTACTAGATGAAAATCGGCTGGCGTTTGCAGACTTCGCTGGGAACAAGCAATACATCACGCTGGGAAATCTGAATGACAATCCAAAGGCCTTTATCTTCTTGATGGATTATCGAAACAGACGGCGGATCAAAATTTGGGGGCATGCGTCATACGTCGAAGATGATCAGGCCTTGATGGATCAACTGATTGATAAAGACTACAACGCGCGCCCGGAACGTGCGGTGGTATTCACCATCGAAGCCTGGGATTCAAACTGCCCGCAACACATCCCTCAAATGTGGTCAGAAGTAGAGATCGCCCCCGTGGTCAATGCCATGAACGCACGCATTGAGGAGCTAGAAGCCGAAGTTGCGGCACTCAAAGCGCAACCAGAGAGTTAACCTCCAGCCATGATTTTTTGCGCATCTACCCAGAGGCTCTGGGCCTTTTCGGCTGCATCACCGTCTTCACCCAATCCAGCAGATTGTCCTGCCCAAGCCTGCATCCGCTCTACATCATCCTTAGCAGCAGCATCTGCGCGCATGGGCGCCGTTAATCCCCGTTGCACAGGATACGGTGCGGGATTTGGTGATTCCGGGCTATTAGCGGCTCGAACGTAATCTGTCGCCAGGGCGCGACCAGGACGGCCAGAGAATGCGCGCGTCACAGCGGTATCTTCTGGCGAAGTTTCGGCGAGGCGAGCCCGCCATGCATCTGCGATCTGGGATTGCGGACTGCGCAAGAACCCAGTTCCAACCTGGACCGCCGACGCCCCCAACATGAACGCAGCCGCAACGCCACGCGCATCCGCAATGCCGCCTGTTGCAATAACGGGCACGTCCACAGCATCGCAAATGGCAGGAACCAATGAGAATAGTCCCACCATGCTGCGCTCGGCATAGTTTGCATCAAAGGCACCGCGGTGACCGCCCGCTTCCATGCCCTGCGCAATGATGGCATCGGCTCCTGCTTCCTCAGCAGCACGCGCCTCGGCCACATTGGTCACAATTGCCATCCACTTGATACCCTGATCCTTCATTCGACGAACCATATCCTCTGGATATAGCCCCATGATGGATGAGATCACCGAGGGGCCCGCCGCCAACATCGCATCGCATTGCGCATCAAAATCAAGAAGCGCCGCATCACCCGCAGTGGCTTCGACCTCAGGTCCCCAGCTTTCCAGGAACCTGCGGACATTAGCCTCGTGCGCTGCATCACGCGTCGGTGCAGGATCAGGAATCCAAAGATTCAATTGAAATGCGCCATTCGTACCCGAACGAACATCTGATGCCCATTTTTGAATAGCTTCTGGCCCCATCAACAGACATCCACACGCGCCCATCCCACCCGCATTTGCGACGGAAATCGACAAAGCGGGCGGGCACGCACCTGCCATCGGTGCCAATAGGATCGGAATCTCTATGCCGAACTGTTTACAAAATTTGTCGGCCCGCGATTGAATAGATGTCATTGTAATTCTCCCCACTCCTTACCTAACAGAATTGATGAACTCGCCCAGAGCATCAACAAGAATCGGAATGCGCCAAGCACAAATGCACGTTAAAGTTATCTCACCCTCTTCATTTGAAAGTCCATGCGTGAGCAACCTAAAAATCAACACATCCATGACTAGTGTGGAATGGGCAATGATCATTACCTTGTCGATCCTATGGGGTGGTTCATTCTTTTTCGTCGGCATCGCGGTTGAGGATTTACCAACACTGACCATCGTGGTCACCCGCGTTGGTTTGGCGGCCATCATCTTGATCCTACTCATGCGCGCCAGAGGCATCCCGTTTCCTAACAACAAATCCGTATGGGGTGCGTTTTTGGTCATGGGTTTTCTGAATAATGCGGTGCCATTTTTGTTGATCGTATGGGGTCAATCACATATCGCGTCTGGTGTTGCATCCATTCTGAATGCGACCACACCGTTATTTGCAGTTATCATCGCGCATGCCCTCACAACTGACGAGAAACTGACCCCGTCCCGATTCTTCGGCGTCGTCATCGGCATTATTGGTGTGGCCGGAATGATCGGTGGCGAGGCGGTCACGGCGTTGGGCACCGACGTCATCGCGCAGGTGGCTATTTTGGGGGCGGCGATTTCCTATTCATTCGCAGGAATATTCGGACGCCGATTCTGGATGTTAGGTGTGTCACCCATCGCCACCGCGACGGGTCAAGTGACAGCGTCGAGCCTGATGTTATTGCCCGTCATGCTGATGATTGATCAGCCTTGGAACTTACCTATGCCAGGCATAGATAGCATTTTGTCGCTGATCGCATTGGCGGGGATGTCGACGGCGCTGGCGTACGTTTTGTATTTCAAAATTCTGGAAACCGCGGGGGCAACCAACTTGATGCTGGTCACGTTCCTCGTCCCCATAAGCGCAATTCTGCTCGGCATCGGGTTCTTAAATGAGGCTTTAGAAGCCCGTCACCTATTTGGCATGGCGTTGATTGGCGCAGGCTTGGCGGCCATTGATGGTCGCATATTCAAAAAGCTACGGGGAAAGCGTTAAGTACTTGGCACCCATACGGCCAAATACTCTGCGACCACAACTGGGCTGTCGACCCCTTCGATTTCAAACGCATGCGACGTACGTGTAAACAATCCTGCTTCACGCATCTCAACTTCCAACAAGCTGATGCGATCACGAATACGACAACCTTCACCAATCGGCATCGGTTTTAAAAATCGAAGCTTATCGACCCCATAATTAAGCGCATAAGGGCTGTCGCTCGGGCGCAGATCGGCGCTATCGATGGCTTTATTGATCAGGCTCAAAACCAGGAACCCATGTGCCAGGCTGCCTGGGTAGCCCCCTTCTGATGCCGCACGTGCCGGATCCGTATGAAGCCAGTGCGTATGTTCGGTCACCTCAGCGAACGCATCCACGCGTGCCTGATCGATCACAAACCATTTTGAGATCCCGATCTCGCCCATCGGCGCGTCCAACCAGTCTTGGATGGACCTCGCCATCGTGCGATCTGTGCCTAGGCAGCTTTGATCGGTGTACGTGAGATGTTGTCGGTGTTCTCGCCTTCGATGCGAATCAAACGCGTTGGGCCACTTCTAAGCGGCGCGTGCACATCGCCAACTTGATACACATGAGCATCGCCTGGCACCAGCTTGTAGCTGCGGGTCCGCTCAACCAGCGCAGGATCATCACCGCTGGCGGGTTGCACTATTTTCCAATCGGTCATTTCTGTCTCGCCAACGGCTTGGCCATAGATCGCCCACGTCGGACCATGGTCGTGCGGGAAGCCGTCCTTGGGCCCGTTATAAACATGCGCACAAATGCAGAATTTCAATTCTGGATCTTCATATAGCACTCGCCGTTCTTGCTCGGCATCCTCGGGCAAATATTTTGCCACCAAGGCCTCGTCTTTCAGTGCTTTTTCCACATGTTGACGTACTTGTTCCAGGCCCTCGGGGCCCGGATTGTTCGCTAGCGCATCCCGGCAATCGGCGGCAAATTGGTCCAAAGTGTATGACATGGTCTGATCCTCGCTTCTGAAAACTTTTGTCAAGTATGCCAGAGCATCCGGTAAGCGAGCAATATCAGTTGGGCTGATGTTTCAGTCGTGAAGCGCGAAAGTAAGACAAGCTTAAGACAGCAGCAGCCGCGATCGCGCCGCCAGCCTCTATGATGGGGTCCGGATAAAGTACTAGCGCACCGCCCACCAGTAAGATCAGACGCTCAATCAAGGAGACCTTGGAAACAAAGTATCCAATGTGGGAAGCCGTCACGGCGACGACGGCGATGATCAATGCAATCACTTGAGCAAGGATAAACGGGGCCGTTTCCAGAGATAAATTCTCCAGATTGATCTCGGGGTGGTATACCCACGCCATGGGCAAGACGAATCCTACGAAACACAACCGGATGGCATTCAGTGCCAGTGGAATAGGCGGAGTCCGAGCTATGCTGCGGCTGCAAAAACCGCAAGGGCTACCGGTGGCGTGATCGCAGATAAAACCGCATAGTAAAAAACAAACAGGTGCGTTTGAAGAAGTCCCACGCCGAGTTCCATAATCGCAGGACCGGCCACAAAAATAACCATGATGTAAGACGCCGCGGTCGGCAGCCCCATCCCTAGGACAATCGAGCAAAGTCCTGCCAGGACCAGTGCGAGGAACAGCTGTTCATTTCCCAGCGCGACAATGACCTGGTTGAGTTTGATACCCAGCCCCGTTGTGGTCACGGCACCGATGACAATCCCGATGGCCGCACAGGACGCTAGAACCGCCAGACCATCACGACCACCATCGACAAAAAATTGCACTACCTTCGATGTATCAAGTCGTGTGGCGGGAAATGCATTGGCCAAAACCAAAACCAATCCCGTGGCCACCAATCCACAAAAAGTTTGCGCATATCCGATGATCAACATAGTGATCAGAGTGCCGAACCCAGCGAGCAACGTGACACCTTGGTCAACGCGCTTGGACGTCCAATCAACGCGGCCAAAATCAATAGGCTCAAGCCCGGTTCGTCCCGCTTCAAACGCAACGGCACATGATAACGACAGTATGAATAGAAACGCCGGGATCAATGCCGCCAACATTATGTTTGCGTAGGGAATGCCCGTGATCTCGGACATGATGAACGCGCCAACACCCATGATCGGGGGAAGTATTTGACCAACGCAAGAAGACGTAGCCTCGACAGCGCCAGCAAACGGGGCCTTGTATCCAGCACGCTTCATCATCGGGATCGTCAGCACGCCCGTGGCCGATACATTCGCCGGCGCGGACCCATTCACTGATCCAAACAATGATGACGCAATGATGGCGCATTGCGCCGGACCAGAGCGCCGTCCCTGGGTAAATTTCATCGCAATGTAATTAAAGAAGTCTCCGGCACCCGAGATTCGGAGCGCGACGCCCAAGATGACAAACACCAGCACAACGTCGCTTACTGCCGCGAGAGCCACGCCATAAATACCCTGATAACTGTAAGATATTTCAATCACCTGCGACGGAGAGAACGGCCTGTGTTCCAAAATCCCAGGCATATAATGCCCAAAAAACAAATAGATGATCGCGGCAATCACGACGGACAATAACATCCATCCCTCGACTCGGCGGGCGGCTTCTAAGACACAAAACGTGCCCAGCGAGTAACAAATAATGTCCTGGGTATTGGGGATGCCTTCGCGGAGGTCGGCAATTTCAAAATAATTATTGAGAAAATAAATACTGCTCCAAAGCGCCATCCCGATGAATACGAGACTGAGCAGCAGATCCGCATTCGTCACTTTACCGTCGCGCGCCAGCGGCCCCGGCTTCAGCGCAAAGATGGCGATCATCCCTAGAATAAGGATCGTGCCATATTGAGCCTGTGCGGGATATTTCCCGAACGCCGTTGTGCCCAACACAAAAACTGTGATCGCGATACATGCAATCAGCCCGGCAAGCATAAGAATAAATCTGACCCCGGACGCCGTTTCCGGAATGCCGAGGTCAGATAATATCGTGCGTATCATCGCCATGCGTCCCTATGACGCTGCGATTACTTAATGACCCTAACCTCTTTGAAGTACTTCATCGCACCTGGATGCAAATCAGCCGACAGCGAGTCGGTCGCACCATCAATAGTAATCAGTGACAAAGCAGCGCTGGTTTTATTCACATCACTGATATTGTCCCAGATTGTTTTCGTGATGTCATAGGCGACGTCCGCTGGCATGTCATTGCGGACCACCATCATGAACGGAAACGTCCAGAAGTATGCATCACGTGCAGATTCCACCCGGCCACCATATGCGCTTTTGATGGTTTCTTTCGGCACGCGTTGGAACACATAAAAATCGCCGTTGGTAATGTTGCTACGAAAATCCATCAACATCTTGGGATCGGGAGGCACGAACCGCAGGTCCATCTGGCGTGACGCATTTTCGACGGGGGCATGCGGCAGACCACCCCAAACCAACGTGGCATCCATGTTGCCATTCGCCATCTGCTCTAACGCAGGACCATACTTCAGGTACTGACCGTCGGCATCACCAGCGGTTAAATCGATACCGTGGGCCTTAAACAAGGCCGTGGTCACACGACCCGCATTTCCGCCAGGACGACCAATCGCCAGCTTTTTGCCTTTGAATTCTGGAATAGTGGTCACACCGGAGTCAGTCCGTGCAATGTACTGTGCTGCGCTGGTGCGGATCGCGAATAGCGCAGACATATCCTTGTACTTCGGGATCAAAGCTTCAGGGTCTTCTTTGAATTTACCGCTCCGTTGGGTCGCATCACGATAATGCGGTGCGCCAATAGCCACAATATCGACCTGGCCTTGGGCCAATTTCCGCAAGCCTTTGACCGATCCGTTATCAACAACTGTCATTTTGTTTTCAGAACCCGACTTAGCGAGCAAGTTCGACCACACAACGGCCATGGCATAATCCTGCGTTGTTGGACCAACGGCACTCATGACAACTTCGGTTGCAGATGCGGGTTGGGCGATGGTTACCGATGCTGCCAGTGCGACACCGGCCATAATTTTTTTGTACTGCATGATGTTTCCTTCATCTTCCTGTTGACGACGTTATTTTTATATGTTCTACTCTGTGAAACTTAGTTCTATCTAATAGAATATATAAAAATTGGCCTGCGCGCAAGTGGGCATGAATTGGTGGGGTAAATGGCCAGCAAAGTTGACGCCTTGGAACGTGCGCTCGATATTCTCGAAGCCTTCAACGACGGCAAAAACGCGCTGACGCTCAAGCAACTCGCCGAAGATACAGGCCTCTATAAAAGTCGTATTCTTCGACTGACTTCTTCATTCATTGACCGTGGATATATGAGTCGCGACGAAGATGGCCGTTATCATTTGGGTCCAACGCTCTGGCGTTTGGGCTCGATATATCGGCGTGGCTTTGACTTGGGAGATCGCATCCGGCCACTGTTGTCGCATCTCGTATCTGAAATCAACGAAAGCGCTGCATTCTACGTGTTGGATGGTGACATGCGGGTCTGCCTGTTCCGCCATGAATCCACCCATGCCATTCGCCACCATGTCGAGGAAGGCGAGCGACTGCCCCTGGATAAGGGTGTAGCAGGTCGGGTCATCCTCGCATTTCAGGGTGAGCCGGGAGAACCGTATGAACAAATTCGGAAAGATGGTTTTATGAATGAGCTTGGTGAGCGAGACCGCGATGTTGCATCGGTTGCTGTTCCGGTGCTTGGACCCGATCAGAACGTTATCGGCGCGCTGTCGATAGCGGGCCTCAACTCCCGTTTCAATGAATCAGAACGAAAACGCGCAGTTGATGTGCTGACACATGCGCGAAAAGAACTAGAAGCAGAATTCGCAGGACGCACCATATGACAACCTTATCGCATGTACGTGTGCTGGACATGACCAATGTTTTGGCCGGGCCATTTTGTTGCCATCAACTGGCGCATATGGGCGCTGATGTGATCAAAGTTGAGGTGCCTGGGTCCGGAGACCTCGCGCGTCAATTGGGTGGGGATCCGGACTTAAATGACAAGAAGATGGGTGTCTCATTCCTGGCCCAAAATGCGGGCAAGCGTTCCATCACCGTTAATCTGAAATCTGAGCGCGGGAAAAAGCTTTTCCGCGAGTTGGTTAAAACAGCCGATGTATTGGTCGAAAACTTCCGACCCGGCGTGATGGATCGATTGGGCGTGCCGTTTGACGTTTTGAAAAAGGATAATCCAAAGCTAATTTATTGTGCCATATCAGGATTTGGCCAGGACGGACCGCTGAAGTCCATGCCCGCGTATGATCAAATCGTTCAAGGAATGTCTGGTGTCATGAGCATCACGGGCGCACCAGAAAATGCACCCTATCGCGTCGGGTACCCGGTCGCAGATACAGTTGGTGGCATGACGGCGGCATTCGCCATTGCTGCTGCCTTGGCTGAAAAGGACCGCAAGGCCCACATGCTCGATATTTCGATGCTAGAGGCCACCATGGCCACCATGGGCTGGGTTATCTCGAACTTTCTGGTGGCAGGAAAAACGCCACAGCCAATGGGCAACGAGAATTTCACCGCCAGCCCATCAGGCACATTCAAAACCGGCGATGGCTTACTGAACATCGCCGCAAACAAACAAGAGCAATTCGAGGCAGTGTGTGATGTTGTCGACATGCCGGAACTAAAAACCGACCCGAGGTTTGCCAAACGTCAGCCGCGTCTAGATAACAGATTTGCGCTCAAAGAGATCCTTGAGTCCGGATTAAGCAAGAAATCAGCGAAGGAATGGCGTCAATTGCTAAACGACGCTGGTGTCCCCGCTGGGCGGGTGCTTACGGTGCCAGAAACACTCAGCCATCCTCAAATCGCAGACCGCGGTATGATCGGCACTTTCAAAAACCCACCCGGCGTCGGTCGCGACATCCAACTGTTACGCACGGGGTACAAGATCGATGGCGCGCCCGCCGCTGTCGATGCACCACCACCGACGCTTGGCCAACACACCAACGATATCCTGACCGAGCTGGGGTACAACGAAACCGCCATAGAAGAGTTAAAAAAGGAAAACGCAATATGACCGAAGATGTAGATCAGAAAGTACGCGACTGGTGGCAAACAGACATCACCGAAATGTCGCCTGGGAATTTGCGTTATCATGGGTATGCCATCGAAGAACTGATCGGCAATGTCGGGTTTGCGGGTATGGCGTGGTTACTGTTGAAAGGTGAGTTGCCATCAAAAGGTGAGGAAGAACTTTTCGGTTATGCACTCTCGTCCGGCGTCGATCATGGACCTCAAGCGCCCAGCATCGCGATCGCGCGGATGGCGGCAACCTGCGGTGTTGGCCTAAACAATGCCATGGCCTCAGCAATGAATGTTTTGGGCGACGTACATGGTGGTGCCGGCGAACAATCGGTCGAAATGTACCATGCCATGATCGCGGATCAGGACGAGACCGGCGACGATGTGCCGACGGTGGTATCGCGCGGATTGGATGCGTTTTTCCATGCAGGCGGAAAATATGTTCCAGGCTTTGGTCATCGCTTTCACAAAGTCGACCCGCGTACAGGACGCTTGATGGAATTGATTCGAAAATCTCGCGATGAAGGCGTTGTCAGTGGACGCGTGATGGAGATCGCCGAGGAAATGGAACGCCAGATCACAGCCCGCAAACACCGAGAAATCAATATGAACATCGATGGCGCGACAGCGGTGGTCTATACAGAGCTCGGGTTTCCAGGACCGCTCGCGCGCGGTTTTTTCTGCATGTCTCGCTCAGTAGGTATCCTGGCCCACGCATGGGAGCAAATGCAGCAAGGTGGTCGAAACAAAGGCCCCATCCCTCGCGACATGATCTGGACATATACCGGCAAACCGCATCGTTCTGTTCCTTAACTTAACATCGTCACCCCCGCGAAGGCGGGGCCGATAGTACGTGAATCCTAGATTCCCGCCTTCGCGGGAATGACGCCCGTCTTGGGGGCGTTGCCAATAGACCTCTGCTCTATGATACTTTCCAAAACTAACGGGAGAGACATCATGAGCACTGAATGGCAGGGCGTATTTCCGGCCTTGATGACGGAATTCAAGACAGACGGCGCATTGGATTTAGACGCCACGCAGAAACATATTCAGTCCTGTATGGATGCGGGCATTGAAGGCTTGGTCATGCTGGGGACACTCGGCGAAAACCCATCCCTGACCCAGGATGAAAAAGTAAGCGTACTGGCCGCCGCCGTCGAGGCCGTTGGTGGAAAAATCCCCGTGCTAACAGGCGTCGCCGAATACACCACTGAATTCGGGATAGAATTCGTCCGCCGGGCCGAGCGCGCGGGCGTCGCCGGACTGATGACCCTACCGTGCATGGTCTATCAGCAAGACAGCCGAGAAGCGGTCAATCATTTCCGCACGCTCGCATCAGCAACCGATCTGCCAATCATGATTTATAACAATCCAGTTGCCTATAAAGTTGATTTGAGCCCAGAAGATTTCGCTGGTCTGGCTGACGTAGAGAATATCGTCGCAGTCAAAGAATCCTCTCACGACAGTCGTCGCATCACAGATATGTTCAACGTTGTCGGGGATCGCTATACCATCTTTTGCGGCGTTGATGATCTAGTGTTGGAGAACCTGCTATTCGGCGCCAAGGGCTGGGTCTGTGGTATGGTCAATACATTCCCTCGCGAAGCGGTGCGCCTATACGAACTCGCCCGCAACGGCAAAGTTGAAGAAGCTTATGAATTGTACAAATGGTTCATGCCGCTTCTCCATCTAGATGTCGATGTGAAGCTGGTGCAGATGATCAAACTCGCCAATCAGATGACAGGCGAAGGCAGTGAGACTGTGCGGGCACCCCGCCTGACCCTTGAAGGTGAAGAACGCGCCCACGTCGAAGCCGTTGTTAATCACGCGTTGGAGACCCGACCCAACCTTTAAAAAAGGCCTATCGTGAGCGCAAAATCCATCACCGTTATCGGCAACGGCATCGTCGGTTTATGTATCGCACGGGCGCTGGTGAATAATGGTCATTCGGTCACTGTGATTTCCAGGGATCTGGCGGATGAAGGCACATCCATCGGTAATGCTTCAGCAATCGCGCAGGCTGAAATCATGCCCATCGCATCACCGGGACTTTGGAAACGCATTCCAGGCATGCTTAGTGATCCGCTGGGACCACTGCATTTGCGTATGGGTCATGTTCCAAAACTGATGCCGTGGATGTATCGATTCCTCCGCGCATGCCGCCCAGAGAATTACGCAAAGGGTATTGCCGCACTTAGTAACATTATGGAGCCAGTAATCCGCGACCATCATGGCATGCTGGATGACATCAACGGCAAACATCTTCTGAACGGTGAAGGCACCTTGTACGTCTATAGGTCAGAAGAGGCACGCGCACGCGACGCCCACGCATGGCGCATTCGCAAAGAACACGGCATCGAACTGTTTGCCCTCGACCGCGAAGGCATTCGCCAACACGAACCCACATTGAGTGATGCCGCACAGGCTGGCTATTTTTCGCCAAATTGGGCGACCTATGCTGATCCCAAGGAATTACTGATTTTGTTGGCGGCACATCTTCGCGAACGTGGTGTGACCTTCGTTCAGGCGGAGGTGGATCGGGTTGAATCAGCAAATGGTAAGGTCGCCGCACTTCATACCAAAGACGGTCAGCGCCATTTGGTTGATCATTTGGTCGTTGCCGGGGGAGCTTGGTCGGGACGCTTAAGCAAACAACTCGGCGAAGGTTTTCCGATTGAAGCCGATCGCGGATACAACACAACGCTGCCCAATCCAGGCGTTGATATGAGAATGTTTGTGACCTTCGTTGAAGACAGTTTCGTTGCCTCGCCTCTTTCCATTGGCCTGCGAATTGGTGGCGCCGTTGAAATGGGTGGCGTCGATGCACCGCCAAATTATGCGCGTTCGGATGCGCTTCTCACACTGGCAAAACGTTATCTTCCTGATATCAATACAGATGGTGGGACAAAGTGGATGGGGCACAGGCCCGGCACGCCTGACTCTATTCCTGTGATTTCAACATCCGCGACGAGGGATAACGTCTGCTATGCATTTGGGCATGGGCATCTTGGCCTGACACTATCTGTGACCACAGCGCGGTTAATTGCGGATATGATTGATGGGCGAGACCCTGGAATTGATATGACACCTTATCGGATCGACAGATACCGGTAATCGGAGAAGCTCGTATATGACCAATCACAGTTTTTTCTGCGTTGATGGACACACCTGCGGGAACCCCGTGCGTATGGTCGTAGGTGGCGCGCCATTCTTGACCGGTGACACGATGATCGAACGCCGGGCGCATTTTTTAGAAGAATTTGATTGGATTAGAAAAGCGCTCATGTTCGAGCCGCGGGGCCACGAGGTCATGTCCGGATCAATTCTGTATCCCGCAACACGCGACGATTGCGACGTTGCTATATTGTATATCGAAACATCGGGATGCCTGCCGATGTGTGGACACGGCACCATTGGCACGGTCACATTTATGATCGAGCGCGGCGTGATCGTGCCGAAAACGCCAGGCCTCGCGATGCTGGACACACCGGCAGGCGTTGTAGAGGCGCGTTACGAAATGGATGGAGATTTCGTCGACAACGTTAAGCTGACAAACGTGCCGTGTTTCCTGGCGGCCACAGAGTGCACCATTGATGTGCCGGAGCTAGGTGAAATCACGTTCGATGTCGCCTATGGCGGAAATTTCTATGCGATCATTGAGCCACAAAAAAATATGCGCGACATGGCTGATCTATCACCCGGCGATATTCAACGCTTGAGCCCCATTGTTCGCAACTTGGTGAACGAGAAATACGATTTCGCCCATCCCGAACAACCTGCCATCCACTCGGTTAGCCACGTGATGTGGACGGGTGAAACGACAATTGATGGTGCAGACGGGCGCAACGCGGTTTTTTACGGGGATAAGGCGATTGATCGTTCACCGTGCGGCACCGGCACATCTGCCCGCGTTGCACAGCGACATGCCAAGGGTTTGTTGAATACCGGTGATACCTATGTGCACGAAAGCATCATCGGGACCATGTTCACCGCCAAAGTCGAAAGTGAAACTTCAGTCGGCGGCGAACCTGCGATCATCCCATCGATCGCAGGGTGGGCGCGTATGCATGGTTTAAATACGATTTTTGTCGATGACCGTGATCCGCTGAAACACGGGTTTATTTTGAAATAGACGACCCGACGTTACGCGCGGCGCATACTACATTATTTCTTTCGCACAGCTTTTGATCACATCTGCAATCACTTCAATCAACTCGCGCTTAGGATAACTCTCGCGGAACACGAGACGTATAGCGCGGGCAGCATGTTTATCATCAATCGGACGGATACTGAGCTTAGAGCGCACCCCGCCGCCCTGGCTTGCTGCCAAAGATGGCAACAACGTAATACCGGTACCTGCTGCCACCAGTCCGATGATGGTCTCTAAACTCGAAGCCTGTGTATCTAGTGCGACGATCTGTCCACGTGCCAAGCCGCATAACTCTGCCACTTGATCACTCAGGCAATGGCCGTCTCGCAGCAAAAGCAGTTCCGCACTGTCTAAATCTTCGATATTGAGTTTTTTGATTTTGCACAAGGCATGCCCCTCTGGAAGGGCCGCTAAGAACGGTTCTGTATATAGATCAATACTCTCGACGCCTTGAACGCCGGTAACTGTGGCTGTAATGGCCACATCAATATCGCCCAAGATCAATCGACGCTCCAAAGACTGCGTGACATCTTCGGCCAAACTGATGTCCAGTTTCGGGAGCGCTTGCTTGATTGGTCGCAAAATACTCGGAAGCAAATACGGCCCAATAGTCGGGATTGTTCCCAAACGTATGTGCCCAGCCAGTGGATCAGACGCCGCAGCCGCGGTATCGCGAATTTCGTCAGCCATAGTCAACAAGCGACGGGCTTTTTCGACGATCTCTCGACCGATGGGCGTGACAGATACACGTCGATTGGTGCGCTCAAAAACCTTAACACCAAGGGTTTCTTCTAGCTTCTTGATCTGGCCGCTTAGGGCCGGTTGAGAAACATTGCACTTATCAGACGCGCGGCCAAAATGCTCCTCGTCGGCGACGGCGATGATGTACTCGAAATCACGTAAATTCATGGCTCAGCTCAATGAAAATAATCGGTTTTCCCGAATATAATCATTCGAACAATCGATTTATACAATAATATGAACTTCGTTAGATTACCGTAATCGGAGTTTATGGGGAGAGCATGCATGACGCTCCTAATGATAATCGAATGCTATCACGAAGTAAAAAATTCAGTATCACAGTAGGCGCGCCCAAGCGCCTGGCATCGCGCTCATGTCGCGTTGCTGTGAAGAGTGGCGGACGGACTGATCTCTTGATCCGCTGCCAAAAAACAAGCCGGGCGAAAGCCCGGCTTGTTGCATCTAAAATGTAAGCTGGTTTAGCCCGCTTTAAGTTCCAATCGGCGACGGTGTAGCACAGGCTCCGTATATCCGCTTGGCTGCTCTTTGCCTTTAAAGACCAAATCACATGCGGCTTTGAAGGCAATGCCATCAAAGCCTGGGGCCATCGGCTGGTAGAGTGGATCACCCGCATTTTGCTGATCAACAACAGCGGCCATGCGCTTCATGGTTTCCATGACCTGATCTTCTGTGCAGATACCGTGATGGAGCCAATTCGCAATATGCTGCGATGAAATCCGAAGCGTCGCACGATCTTCCATCAATCCGACATCATTGATATCGGGGACTTTCGAACAGCCCACACCTTGATCGATCCAACGCACCACGTATCCCAAAATGCCCTGTGCGTTGTTGTCCAACTCCGCTTGGATATCCTCAGCGGACCAGTTTGGGCGCTCCGAAACCGGGACCGATAAAATATCATCCAAGCTGGCACGTTCACGGGATTTCATTTCTTGCTGCACATCTGCGACCACGACCTGATGATAGTGCGTGGCATGCAATGTCGCCGCCGTCGGTGATGGCACCCAGGCTGTATTTGCGCCCGCCTTTGGGTGAGCAATCTTCTGATCCAACATATCAGCCATTAGATCAGGCATTGCCCACATCCCTTTTCCGATCTGCGCTTTGCCTTTCAGGCCGCACTGCAATCCGATATCAACATTCCAATCTTCGTAAGCTGAGATCCAGGCTGCACCTTTCATATCGGCTTTGCGAATCATTGGGCCCGCTTCCATCGATGTATGTATCTCGTCGCCCGTTCTGTCCAAGAACCCGGTGTTAATAAACACAACACGCTCTTTTGCGGCGCGGATGCATTCTTTTAAGTTAACCGTGGTCCGTCTTTCTTCGTCCATAATGCCCATCTTGACGGTATTGCGCTCAAGACCCAGCGCATCCTCGACATGGGCAAAGATTTCTGATGCGAAGGCCACTTCTTCTGGGCCATGCATTTTAGGTTTCACGATGTAGATCGATCCGGCGTGGCTATTTTTATACGGCCCCTTCTCCATGCCAACCTTGGCTATCGCGACGGTGACGAGTGCATCAAGAAGCCCCTCACCCACTTCGTTGCCATCTGCATCCAGAACGGCCGGTGTCGTCATTAAATGACCCACATTACGGGCCAGCAGCAGAGATCGCCCAGAGAGCGTCAACGCCCCCCCGCCCAAAGTCGTATAGGTACGATCCGGGTTTAACGCGCGCTCGACCGTCTTCCCCCCCTTATCGAAAGAAGCCGTCAGGTCTCCTTTCATCAGGCCCAGCCAGTTCGTGTAGACAAGCGCCTTTTCTTCGCCATCCACGGCAGCCACTGAATCTTCGCAATCCATAATAGTTGTGATGGCGGATTCCATGATCAGATCGGCAACACCCGCCGCATCACCTTTGCCGATGGGGTGATCGCGATTGATCACCAACTCAAAGTGAAGCCCGTTGTGCACGAACAAGATGCCGCTTGGGGCGTGGGCATCACCATTGTAACCTGCCAAATCCTCTGGCGAGGCCAAACCTGTTTCAGTGCCATTAGCCAGCGTAACGCGAAGGCCACCGTCAGCAATGATATAAGCTGAGGCATCAGCATGCGAACCCTCAGCAAGCGGCACCGTCCGGTCCAGGAAGTCACGTGCCCAAGCAATCACGGCTGCCCCACGCTTGGCATTGAATTCCTTGGTGATCTCCATCCCATCGTCAAACGGGATTGCATCCGTACCATACAACGCATCGTAAAGGCTTCCCCAACGTGCATTCGCGGCATTCAAGGCATAGCGTGCATTGGTCAGGGGAACGACCAACTGCGGCCCCGCAATGGTTGATATTTCGGGATCGACGTTAGAAGTGGAAACTGAAAAATCTTCCCCCTCCGGGACCAGATATCCTATTTCAGACAGAAATGCTTTGTAGGCTTCAAAGTTTGCAGGGGCGTCACGATTGTCGCGATGCCAAGCGTCAATCTTTTCTTGAAGATCATCGCGCTTCGCCAACAGGGCCTTATTTTTGGGGCCTAAATTGGCAACCATATCTGCAAAAACTTTCCAGAACTGATCTTGACTCAGACCCAAATCCGGCAAAAGCGATGAATCGATAAATTCATTTAAAACGGGATCAATCTGCAATCCCTGCACAATAGTACGATTGGTCATTATTTCTCTCTTTGTTGATATCCAGCCCTAGGCGGGAGATACGATGTGCCAGCATGCAGTACAATGTCCAACACCTGAATTAAGTATGGAATAGAATTCACAAATCAGCGGTATTGATGCACGCCCTAACCCTCCCATCTCGATATGTGGGGAGGATTACTTCGAAAACCAGCCCAAACCGTCTTCGGTTTTTGCGCTAGGATTGTATTCGCAACCCACGTAACCTTGGTATCCCAAGCGATCCATCATTAAGAACAAATACGGATAATTTACCTCTCCGATATTCGGTTCATGGCGTTCCGGCACACCCGCAATTTGAACATGATAAATATCATCCAGGTGGGCTTCGAACCGTTTGGCCAAATCGCCTTCCATTATTTGCACATGATACATATCAAATTGAATGCCGACGTTGGGGCGTCCACATTCGTCGACAAGCGATTGTGCTGTCAAAACATCCGATATCAAATATCCCGGTACATCACGATAATTCAGCGGTTCTATTACCACTGTGGCACCGATGTCTTGGCACGCATCGGCGGCAAACCTCAAACGTTCGATATACGTCGATAGCATCAGGTCTCGGTCGTCATTTTCCGGCACCAAACCACTCATCAGGTGAAGAGTTTTGCATTCTAGGGCGCGCGCGTATTCGATGGCACGTGTGACGCCCACTTGAAATTCCTCTTTTCGATCGGGCAAAGCAGCGATCCCGCGCTCACCTGCTACCCAATCTCCCGGCGGCATATTAAAAAGCGCTACTGTGACGCCAGCTTCCTTCACGTGCGATACCACATCGGGCACAGGATGGTCATACGGGAACAAGAATTCAACCGCATCAAAACCTGCATCTTTTGCTGCTTGAAAGCGCTCCAAGAACGGCACTTCGTTGAACATCATCGTTAAATTTGCGGCAAACTTTGGCATGATGCGTCCCTTATTTCTCGCCTGTTGGCAATTCTATACCAGATAGTAAGGCAAAGACTTTAATAACAGCAGCATCATCTTCCCGGCCCAGCCCCATCGCTTTTGCCGCTAGAAACTGTTGATGGGCGGCCGCAGATACTGGAAGTGGAAAGCCATCACGCTTACCAGTTTCCAGAACAATACCCAAATCTTTGACAAAGATATCCACTGCACTTTTAGGCGCATAGTCATTGTCCAAAACATGTGGCACACGGTTTTCAAACATCCACGAATTCCCCGCAGATGCGGAAATCACTTCGAATATTTTATCAGCATCCAAGCCGGATTTGATTCCCAGTGCCATCGCTTCCATCGCTGTTGCGATATGCACGCCTGCCAGCAGTTGATTGACCATCTTCATGGTGGAGCCTGGTCCAGCCTCGTCTCCCAGATGGAATACTTTCTCGGCAACTGCATCCAAAAATGGCTTTGCCTTTGCGAAAGCATCAGGCGTCCCAGATGCCATGACTGACAAATCCCCCGTCGCTGCCTTTGCTGCACCACCAGAAATCGGCGCATCAAGATACAGTAATCCGGCTTTGCTCAAGCGCGCAGACAAATCACGTGCGTACGCTGGTGGCACCGTCGCACACCCCAATACGACAGACCCCTGTGGCAACGATCCAACAACACCGTCATCGCCAAATAGAACGCTTTCCGTTTGGTCTTGGTTGACGACAACCACGGCAAGGCAATCTGCACCCTCGGCTGCTTCTTTTAGATTTTGTCCGATTTGCCCGCCCTGGGCCGCAAAAGCATCGCGCTGCACCTCTGACACGTCACAGCCCGTGGTTTGCAGCCCTGCGCGTAAAGACGAGCAGGCAATGCCCATGCCCATCGCACCTAAACCAACAACAGCCGCACTATATTTACTCATGAAAGTCCCCCTGTTTTCGGCATTGTGAATATAGGCACTAATTTCGCAAGTAACGAAACATCGCATTAGAAAATGTGTTCATTTGGAAAATGAATACCTAATTATTCACCAAACATGTTTGATCCAGCACCCGATTGAGTTGCATAATTAGGATGAAAATGGCGTGGAATACCGCGCCATCGTTCCAAAGGAACTAAGTAGAGAGAAAACCCATGAAATTTCTGCGCTTGATCGCGAGCGCGGTCGTACTGGCAACATTTGTTGGTACTGCCGCAGCGGAAACTATTCGTATCGGCGAAATCAACAGCTACACACGCTTACCGGCATTCACAGATCCTTATAAAAAGGGTTGGCAACTAGCGCTCGAACAAATCAACGCCGCAGGTGGCGTGAAGGGCCAGCAGCTAGAGGTGATAAGCCGCGACGACGCAGGCAAACCAGGCAATGCCGTCAAAATCGCCGAAGAAATGATCCGACGGGATAAAGTCGCAATGTTGGCGGGGACGTTCTTCTCTCATATCGGATTGGCCGTCTCTGACTTCGCCAAACAGAAAAAAGTCCTGTTTTTGGCGTCAGAACCGCTGACAGACGCGTTAGTCTGGACTAAGGGCAATGAATATACATTCAGATTACGCCCATCAACGTACATGCAGGCTGCAATGCTGGCCGCCGAAGCCGCGAAAACAGATGCCTTAAAGTGGGCAACTGTCGCACCGAATTATGCTTATGGAAAAGATGCCGTCGCAGCGTTCAAACAGGTGCTGAAGAAGCTAAAACCCGAAGTGGAATTTGTAGATGAGCAATGGCCTGCTCTTTTCAAGATTGATGCAGGCGTCACAGTACGTGCACTTGAATCATCTAAACCCGATGGAATTTATAATGTAACTTTTGGCCCTGATCTGGGTGCATTTGTTCGCGAAGGTTCCGTGCGCGGCCTGTTTGAAGGTCGTGTTGTGACCAGTTTGCTGACCGGCGAACCTGAATATTTGGAGCCGTTGAAAGATGAGGCGCCAAAAGGTTGGATCGTGACAGGTTACCCCTGGTACGCGATTGATACCCCCGCCCATAATGCGTTCAAAGCTGCATACGAAAAACGCTGGGGTGAAAACCTCAAGATGGGATCTATGGTCGGTTACAATATGATGCTGTCAATCGCCGCAGCGTTGGAAAAATCCCCATCCCTTGAAACCAACGACTTGGTCGCGGCCATGAAAGGTCTGCAGATCGAAACACCCATGGGGCCTGTGACGTATCGCAAAGCAGATCACCAAGCGACCATGGGAGCCTGGGTCGGACGTACCGACGTAGTCGGCGGTCAGGGCAAAATGGTGGGGTGGCGCTATGTCGATGGCAACGAGGTTTTGCCGCCACCAGCAGAAGCAAAGGCCATGCGCCCCAGCAATTAATGCCGCATTTGTGGGTGTGCTGACTCATCATCACCTGCAAAAGCCAAGGGATCGGATACTGTCAGCGCTATGGGATTTTACATCGCGCAATTCCTGACCGGGCTTGCCAGCGCATCATCGTTGTTTTTGGTGGCTGCGGGCTTGTCGATCATCTTTGGCGTGACGCGAATTGTGAATTTTGCGCATGGGTCCCTTTACATGCTGGGCGCGTTTATCGCCTATTCCGTGGCATCACGTTATGGGTTTTGGATCGCGATCCCGGCATCTATGATCGCCGTTGGCGTCATCGGCTGGGTCATGGAACGCACTGTGCTTCGGCATTTGTACAACGCCCCGGAATTGTTTCAGTTGGTCGCAACATTTGGGATTGTTCTGATTATCCAGGACATCGCGCTTTGGCTTTGGGGGCCGCAAGACCTTCTCGGCCCGCGCGCACCTGGACTTGAAGGCATCATCCGCATCATGGATGAGCCTGTGCCGCTTTATGATCTTTTCCTGATTGCTGTTGGCTTGATTGTGTTAGGCAGCATCTGGTGGATTTTTGCCAGAACCCGATTCGGCATTTTAGTGCGCGCGGCCACCGAAGATCGCGAAATGCTACAAGCGTTGGGCGTGCGTCCAAGCAGATTATTCCAACTCACCTTTTTTTTAGGCGCCGCGCTCGCGGGCCTGGGGGGTGCACTCGAAGTGCCGCGCCAACCGGTCAGTTTGTTGATGGATTTGAACGTCATCGCTGGCGCGTTCGTTGTTGTGGTGATTGGCGGATTGGGGAGTGTGTTTGGCGCATTCTTGGCCGCTGTCCTCATCGCACAAGTCAACGCGTTCGGTATTCTGGCATTCCCCGAAATCACCTTGTTTGCGGCCTTCGCCGTGATGGCGATTGTATTGATTGTGCGGCCACAAGGTTTCTTTGGCCGTAGCTTTAGAAGCCATAGCGACAGCATCGAGATCCAAACTCCAGCAACCCTTGGTAAATTGGGTCCCGCCGTAGGAATTGTGTTCACGATCATTTTAGTTCTGCTGCCTTTCGTGTTGGGCGAGTTCGCTGTTGTCTTGACGACCGACATCATCATCTTTGCCATATTTGCTGCAGGTCTACATTTCATGATGGGCGCGAGCGGACTAATATCATTTGGCCACGCTGCGTTCCTTGCCCTTGGCGCTTATGCAGCGGCGCTGGTTGTCTCCAACTTCGGTGTGGGCATGGAAATCGCGTTGCTAATCGCCCCCTTTGCCGGATTGATCGGTGCTGCGATTATTGGTTGGTTTGCTGTCAGGCTAAGCGGTGTTTACTTGGCCATGCTGACACTCGCAGGCGCCCAACTTATTTGGTCTGCTAGCGTCCAATGGCAATCCATAACTGGCGGAGACGACGGTATCTTAGGAATTTGGCCTGCCGCCTGGGCGGCTGGGCCCTTGGCTTTTTACTATCTCTCGCTTGGCCTTGGATGCGTTGTATTTATCACCCTGCGCTTCTTATCCAATGGAAAATTTGGTTTCAGTCTGCGTGCCGCACGTGATCACGCCATTAGGGCGGAAGCACTGGGTATCGACGTCACGACGCAACGTTGGATCGCGGTCATGATATCCGGTGCGATCGCCGGATTGGCCGGTGGCTTGTACGTGTTTTCAAAAGGTAGCGTGTTTCCAGATATTGCTGCCATCTCGCAATCTGTCGACGCGTTGTTGATGGCGCTGATGGGTGGCCTTCATGCGACCACTGGTCCCATCATTGGCGCAAGCGTGTTTACCCTGCTCGAAGATACGCTTAGTCGGTTGCCATATTGGCGAGCCTTGTTGGGGTTCGCTATCATCGGCATCGCCATTCTAGCACCCGGCGGGATTGGTGGCGCGTTGGCTGATATCAGTCGACGGATAACAGGGGCATCCAGATGACCTCTATATTGCGGGTTACGAATATAACCAAAGCGTTCGACGGGCTGATCGCAGTAAATGATGTCAGCTTCGATCTCGAACCACACACTGTTACCGCATTAATAGGCCCAAACGGTGCGGGGAAATCGACATGCTTTAATTTGCTCAGCGGCGACATTGCGCCAAGCAAAGGACAGATTATTTTTGACGGGATTGATTTGACAAAGATGCCGCAACATAAACGTATTCAAGCGGGCATCGGGCGAACATTTCAAATCGCGGCCACGTTTTCGTCTATGACTGTTGCAGAAAATATTCGCACCGCGTTAGAGGCCGGCAAACGATCCATTGATGAAACCGATCAACTGCTGTCGATGGTCGGTATATCCAACCTGGCAAACCGACATATCCCAGAGTTATCGTATGGCGACATAAAGTGCGTAGAGTTGGCAATGGCTTTAGCTGGGCGTCCCCAATTATTGCTCCTGGACGAACCAACAGCTGGGATGTCGTCTTCAGCGCGCACTGAAATCATTGAATTGGTCGTCCGTATTGCAAAAGAACGGTTTATGACTGTGCTGTTCACCGAACACGATATGGAGGCTGTGTTTGGCTACGCATCACGTATTTTGGTAATGGATCAAGGTCGTCTGATCGCTGATGGCGCACCTGACGAGATTCGACAGAACCCGCAAGTTCAGTCTGTGTATCTCGGAGATGAGGATGCCCCCAATGCTTGAATTGCATGACATTTCAACCAGCTACGGTGGGGCGCGCGCAATATCTGATGTGTCGCTTCGCGTTGCCAGCGGCGAAGCTTTGGCAATACTTGGTCGTAACGGTGCGGGGAAAACGACGACGCTCAAGACCATCATGGGATTGCTGAAACCGAGAAAGGGCTCGGTTTCGTTCAACGATGAAGACATCACAGCGAAAGCGCCCGACCAGATCGCACAACTGGGCATTGGATATGTGCCCGAGGACCGACGCGTGTTCGCTGGATTATCCGTCATCGAGAACTTAGAAATCGCACGCAAGGCCAATCCAGCCGCAGGTACATCATGGACCGCATCGGCATTGTTAGACCTGTTTCCTGAAATCGCGCGGCGTCAGGACTCCATGGCCGGAACATTGTCGGGAGGAGAGCAGCAAATGCTTTCTATCGCGAGAGCCATGATGGGAAACCCTTCTCTGTTGCTACTCGATGAACCGTCGGAAGGGCTTGCCCCTGTCGTGGTGAACAGGTTGGGCGACGCGCTAGTTGAATTACAAACACAAGGCGTATCGATGTTGGTATCCGAACAAAATCAGCGTTTGGCGCGTCGCATCACAAATAACGTGCTATTAATTGATATGGGTACGCTCGTTTTCACTGGTTCATTTGCGACACTTGATGAGAATCCAGACGTCATTCAGCGCCATTTGGGTGTCTGATTCATAACATATGTGTCCCATATCTCAATTTTTTGTATATTTTCTACGAGAAAATGGAGATTAAATGACCGACTCGCCCGATCCCGTTGTTGTTAAGGCATTTGCATTGGTAGAGGCCATTTTGGCCGCCAATCGTCCACTGACGCTCTCTGAGCTTTCTGAAATTCTGGACCGCCCAAAACAAACCATCCATCGCACGGCCCGCCAGTTGGAAGATTACGGGTTTCTATACCGTGAACCGGGACGTGAGCGGTACACCATCGGTCGCCGACTATTTAACGTCTCTAAACAGGTGCTCGGTTGGAAAATGCGTGATGCGCCACGACATGCCACTTTGGGTCGCCTGGTCAACGATATCGGCGAGACCTGCAACGTTGGGATCATGGACGGCGATACCATCCTTTATCTGGATCGCGTTGAGAGTAATTTCCCCCTACGCGCTGAACTGCAACCGGGCAGCCGGGTGCCATTGCACTGCACGGGCCTTGGCAAATTATTATTGGCCCACCTGCCCGGTCGCACGCGAAAGCGCGTGATCGAACGTTTGGTTCTGGAGCGCTACACGGATGAAACCATCACAGACAAAGACACTCTGAACCAAGAATGCAACCGTATCCGCAAACAAGGCTATGCAATCAACGATCAAGAATATCATGACGGGATCGTCAGCGTGGCCGTGCCGGTTCACGCTGAAAATGGCACCGTAATCTCAGGGCTGGCAATTCATGCACCGGCTGCACGATTAAGCATTGAAGAAGCGCTGGCCCTCGTGCCGCGTCTGCAACCATATGCCAAGGAAATTGCCGGCGATCTGCAAGACGACTAATTGTCAGTTATGATACAACCGTTCGAAATGTCAGATTGATCCTAGGACCGACTGGTTTGGCCGTCTTTGTTATCTTATGGAGCCAATTTTCTTGGGTTTTGCCTTGCATCAACAAGACACTGCCGTGCGGCAGATCAAATCCAAATGCATCTCCCGGCCTGCCTTTTCGTGGTTTGAAACGCATACGTCGCGTGGCGCCTAGGTTCACCGAAAGGATCAGTGGCTGCGGCCCAAGTGATGCCTCATTGTCGGCATGCCACCCCATGCTGTCCTGACCGTTCCGATAGAGATTTAACAGCACGCCATTGAAAACCTGTTTTGTCATTGCCGTTATTTGATCACGAATTTCCAATACAGAGCTCGACCAAGGGGTGGGTTCATTTTTTAAGTTTGAATAGGTATACGCCGCATCACCCATCCAGCATGTCAATCTAGGCATCGGCATTTGGCGATTAAAAACAGTGATCTCTTGTTGTTGCCAAGGTGTATTCGCCAGCAACAAATCAAATAGACGATCAGCTTCTTGGATTGCGTCGTGGTGAAGTTCGATATCAGCACCAGGGGCGTCGAACCGTTCGATATCGAGTAATGATCCGTTCAATGCAGTCCCGGTTTTTTATAAAATTCACAGCGGTTCGCACTCTCGATCTCGATTTCCAGAATGCGTTTCTCTCTATAGACCGTCAAAGGTACAAGATCGCCAGCTTCGCCGCTCGACCAGATCATCTTGTACAATGATGCCATGTCTGTGATCGGCTTTCCGTCTATTTCCAGCAGTAGATCACCAGCCTCTAAGCCAGCCTTATCCGCAGGACCACCATCCCACAATCCGGCGACCACGACTTTTCCCGATGCCTCTGCCGAGAACATACCCAGCCAAGGGCGCGGCGGGGTCCGACGGCCACCATGCAGCAACAGGTCGTCTTTGATGTCGCTCAACAAGTCTATAGGAACGATCATATTGCCTTCACGAGGCGGCATGTCGTCGGTGACGGGTTCACTTTCTTGTACAAACAACGATCCAATGCCACGCAACGTGCCATCCAAGCCGATGAGCGCGCCACCGCCCCAAAATGGATGTGGTGGAGAAGTGAAAATGGCGTCTTCCAGCAAATACTCCCAGTAGCCCGCAAATTCTCGTTTGCCGACAATTTCCACCTGGACTGATTGATCACAACCGCCGTGTCCCGCGAATACCGCACGGTCGCCCATTTTAAGATCAGCAGATCGGCCAATCGGAATCGGCGCCATCTTGGGCTTACCCAACATCTGGACCAACCCTAATCCTGTTTCTGTATCTGATCCTAGTACGGTGGCTTCTGTGGCAGCGCCATCATCATCAACAAGCCAAACCTGTTCTGCCTCAACTATCAAGTATCCGATGGTGACGAATATACCGCTCTCGTCGATGAGCACAGCATGGCCTGTCCGTTCCTCACCTAAGGACTTCACGGTGAACCCATCGCTCGGCGCGCGTGTCCTTATTAAATGAACAGCGCGGAACGCGTCATGGAACTCTGCACACAAGTCCTCTGATACGGGCTGCAAAGCCGGATCGATATCGGGCAGATTTTCGTTTGCCATAGATTCCCTTCCAACACTCTATGTCGGAAGAGATTGACGCTTTTCAATGGGTCTAGATCACAGGAAGTGTAATCTTTGATGCCTTTTCACCACCACGAAGGAACGTCATCAATGGCGGCCGACCATCAGGAATACGCGTAAAATGGTCGCTATCGCAAGCCGCAATGGATACGCGAAGTGAATGCCCCGCCCTAAACAAATACGATGTTGGCAACAGATCGAACGAGACAAAGGCCTCTTCACCTGGCTCTAAATGTTCGGCATCTGACATTGAAAACGAATGTGACGGCCCTGTTTCGGGAATATTGGCTGGCAACTTGCCTTCTTTTCGATGCAAAGCACGGAACACACCTTCGGTAACATAAACAGATTTACCATCCGGGGTGATATCGGAAAGATAGACAAAGAACGCGCAGTCCCGCTCAGAGCATTTGAAGTGTAAATCGATCACCGGATGGCCCGTGATTTCGGTATCGGCACTAAACGGCGCCGACGTGAAATTGAGCATTTTTTCGTCGCGACCATGCCAGTCGTCGTAATATTTCTCGACATTAGCGATGTAGAGACGGTCGTAGCGGCTGTGTATCCCTGTTCGGCACGCGTAATCCGCCTGATATTCATCTTCACCCGCGGCTCCGCTGGACTCTTCCGCAAGCGCTCCATCTTTCGCGAAAAACATTTCTGTGTTTGTCGCCTGCGGCGGCCATGAGGTCGCGGCACGCCATTCTTCAGCGCCCATGGTGTAATAGTGCACTTTGGCTTCATCATCGATGCCGCTATCAATGCCTTTTAGGTGCTTATCAAAGAATCGCAGCACTTCGGCCGCAACAAAAGGTTGCTGAGCGCGCGTATTCTCTGGTTGCCAGGGGCTACAATGTCCACGCGCACCATGATCCCAAGGCCCCAGCATCAAACGGTTTTCTGGATTGTTTAACCACATATGTCGTTGGATCGTTCCAACGGAATACCCGCCGCCATCCATCCAACCTGAAACACTGTAATAGGCGACGTTCTTATCAGTCTCCCGGTTCGCATAGTTATACGGGCTGATCTTCGCACTCGTATAATCAGGATTATCCGTCAGCGGCGCGTCGCGAAACCGCAACTGCTGGGCAAAATCCTGCATGTTGAAATTCGCCGAGTGATCATAAAGCGCGCCTTTGAGCATTTCGCCATCAGCGTCATCATCGACAGGGGCTGGCCCTGCGAGATCATCATCTTTGAAATATGCATAGTCAGGGATGAGTTCACGGTCATCGTAATCCAGCGCATCAGCCAATTGCCCATAGTTTCGTGACACACACGTCAGCAACACACCACCCGGATAAAGGTGGTTCGACCACGTGTCCCATACCGCAAAAAGGGGTGCGACCGCCTTTACCGCTGGATGATTGGTTGAGGCCAGGAAATCTGATGCGGCCCCTGGATAGGATATGCCGGTCGCCCCAACATTGCCGTCACACCACGATTGCTTGGTCACCCAATCAACGATGTCATGATGATCCAAACGTTCCGCCGGTGACCGGAATCCATCACGACACCCAAAGCTCGCCCCTGAACCACGCACATCAACGCAGACCAGCGCGTACCCCCATTTCACAAAACTGTCGCGATAAAACGCGATTGTCGGCGCCGCATCTATACTATTGCGCGCACCTTCAGCCAGCGCAAACCGGCGGTAGTAAGGGGTAAACACGCAAATGGTTGGGTACGATTTATCTTCATCAATATCGCCCGGCAGATGTATATCGACCGCCAGCTTGGTGCCGTCACGCACAGCCACGTACTCCGAAATAAGCCGCTCACCCTCATAAGGGCGCTGACGTCCTCTGACATAATCACGCGGTGTAACATTCCATCCAGCTTGGCTTTCATTGTCCGACATTTGCATTCCTTCACATTACGCAGACTTGCGATTCCTGACTTGATCGTAGACTCTATATATCATTCGTAACGGGAGGGAATGAAATGAGCAACGTTGTCACAATGGAATTACCATCGGTCCGCGACCGCGTATCAGATGCAGAATGGCAAATGCGCGTCGACTTGGCCGCATGCTATCGACTGGTCGCACACTTCGGGTGGGACGATTTATTGTTCACGCACAACTCTGCCCGTATTCCTGACAGCGATCATCATTTTCTGATCAATCCACTGGGTTTGCGGTTTGACGAGATCACCGCATCATCACTCATCAAGATTGATTGCGAGGGCAACAAGATCATGGAAAGCCCGTTCGGGTATATCGAAGCAGGCTTCACCATTCATTCCGCCATCCACATGAACCGCGAAGATGCCGTATGTGTTATGCATACCCACACGATGGAAGGCATGGCCGTATCCGCACAGAAAAACGGTTTACTAATGCTGAACCAAAAATCGTTGTGTTTTTACAATCGAATTGCGTATCACGACTTCGAAGGTATTGCAGATGATCTCGATGAACGGGACCGTTTGGCCGCTGATTTGGGTAATTTGAATGCCATGATCCTACGCAATCACGGCCTATTGACAGTGGGATCATCAATTGCGCATGCATTTATTCTTCATCGACGACTGAATGAAGCATGTGAATTGCAGCTCAAAGCGCTGGCTGGCGGTGTTGAACTCAACAATCTTTCTCCAGAAGTTTGCGAACATACCGCACAACAGTTCGAGAAAAATTACAGTTCCGGCAAGAATGGTAATCTGCAGTGGGAAGCTCTGCTTCGACTGCTCGACAAAGTGAACCCCGGTTACGCAGAATAGGTCAAAAATAACATGAGCAACGGAATGGTTTGCGCCCCTCAACCAGAAGCGGTTGAAGCGGGTGCAGTAGTTTTGAAATCAGGGGGCAACGCAGTCGATGCCGCCATCGCAACGGCGCTAACACAAACGGCGGTCGATCCGTTTATGTCTGGGATCGCCGGCTTCGGGTCTATGCATGTGTATTTGCCAGCGTCCGGCACGCATCAGTGCTTGGATTTCCATGCCCGCGCGCCGGGTGCTGTCACGCCAGATATGTGGGAAGATAAACTTCTTCATGAATGCGAAGATGGCTTTGGGTTTGTTCTCAAAGGGCGCGTGAATGAAGTGGGCTATCAGTCAATTGCAACGCCCGAAAGCTTACGTGCGTATTCCACGGCCCTATCAAAATGGGGCACCAAGTCTTTGTCCGAAGTCATTCAACCCGCCATCGAATATGCCGAGGGTGGATGGATGGTTCGGCCGCACGTGCGCAACTTCTGGCTCCAACATGAACCGGGCGGGCGCGTCGATCATATTGAATACCTTCGCGGCTCTCCGGCGACAGCCAAAACATATTTGAATGCCGACGGCTCCATGAAAGGGTTAGGCGAAGTCATCAGAAACCCCGATATGGCAGCAACGTACAAGCGTATCGCCGAAGCCGGGGCCGATGATTTCTACGAGGGTGAGATCGCTGGCAAGATCGTCGCCGACATGGAAGCCAATGGCGGCTTGATTTCTGCGACAGATCTCAAAAACGCAGGGCCCGAAGACACCGAAGTGCTTTGGACTGAATACCGCGGTTATAAGATCGCGTCGTCTCCGCCCCCCGGGGGTGGTGTCATGGTTCTAGAGATGCTCAACATCCTTGAGAATTTTGACCTCGCGTCCATGGGGCATAACTCGCCTGAATACATTCGCACCGTCGCCGAAGCGATGAAGATTGCAACCGTCGACAAGGATAACCATGTGGGCGATCCCCGCTTTGTCGATATTCCTTTAGATCACTTATTATCCAAAGACTATGCCAAGGAACAGGCCGACAAAATCAAGTCCGGTGTCAAAACACATGTTCCACGTTTACAACAGGGCGAAGACCAAAAAGAAACGACGCATCTTTGCACGGTCGACAACGCTGGGAACTGCGTATCGATGACTCATTCGTTGGGGATGCCATCCGGCGTCACAACAGATGGCCTAGGCTTTATTTACAACGGGTGTATGGGCGTTTTTGACCCACGTCCGGGGATGACCGGCTCGCTAGCCCCAGGGAAATCACGTTTCACATCAATGGCCCCCAGCCTTATCTTCAAAGGCGATAAACCTTATATGCTGATCGGTGCACCGGGCGGCACATACATCGCCATGGGCGTGGTCCAGGGCATATTGAATGCGCTCGATTTTGGAATGGATGCACAGCAGGCTGTGTCTGCGCCACGCATCTCCGCAACGTCAGACATCATCGAAATCGTCAATCGCATTCCACGCTTTGTCCAAGCGGAATTAGAAGCTGAGGGCTATACGTTCCGTCGTTACCCGCTTGGGTTCCATTTCGCCGGCGTGCACGCCATTCGCATGACGGAAAACGGCCTTGATGGTGGCGCAGATCCTGGACGCGATGGCATGTCATTGGCGGTTTGATTTCTTTTGGCGCAACACCCCCTCACCCAACCTCTCCCCCTGATAAGGGGAGAGGGATTAGATCACGCTACGTTGCTATAGGGTCCCTCTCCCATGCGATAGCGGGGGAGGGGACAGGTGAGGGGGCATTCCATTGAGCACAGTAAACGTGGTTCCAATAACAGCCACTGACCTTCGATCAGCTCAGGTTTTGCTCGCCGAACTCGGCTACGACATCCCGATGGATGAACTGACGCGGCGTTTCGAAAATGTCATCAACCGAGAAGACCACGCGGTATTTATCGCAAAAGACCGGTCAGAGAATGCGCTTGGCCTGATCCATGTTTACGAGCGTGCCGCCCTCGAAAAACCGGTCGAGGCCTATATTCAGTCGCTAGTGGTGACACTGGCCGCAAGACGTTTAGGTGTTGGTAAGGCGCTCAACGAAGCGGCAGAAACGTGGGCCAAGGATCGAGGTCTTCAAAGCATCGCCCTACATACGCAAATGCATCGCGACGACGCCGTTTCGTTTTACACCAAAGAAGGCTACGCCGAGATCACGCAATCACGGATGCTGCGTAAAATTCTCTAATCCAGTTTTAGCTTCAGCCCTTCATGGCTGGCGACGAATCCAAGACTCTCATAAAAACGAATGGCGTCTGGGCGTGATTTATCTGATGTCAGTTGTACCAATTGCGCATCGCGCTCGCGTGATCGTTCAATCGCCTTTTCGAAAAACCACCGACCAACACCCCGCCCACGCAAATCATCGTGCACGCGCACACTTTCGATCATCGCCCGTCGCGCACCCAAACGGCTGAGGCCCGGAATAATCGTCAATTGCAGACATCCCAGCACGCGACCGCCCAGCCCCTCGATCACCCAAAGTTCGTTATTGGGATCAATAGTCATTTCGGCGAATACCGCAGCATAAACGGGGTCTCCAGGGCGTTCTCGTGATGTGCCGAGCTCATCATCTGCCAACATATCAACGATGGCAGTGACATCATCTTCACGCGCCTCTCTGAAAATCAAATCGTCTGTATCATTTTTGGCCATATGCACTCTCCGCCGCTTATTTCATTGTCATCGTCTTGACCGCCCGTGCAACCCGGCTACGCTTGAAACAGTGTCAGGGCGACAATTTTTCGACGGAGAATAGAACATGGACGACGCCAAAACGAATATCGCTGAGTTGGATGCAGAAGAAATTCTGAGCGGTGTGATCGGCTGGGTGGAAATTGAAAGCCCCAGCCACGACGGCGAAGCGGTCAATCGCGTCGCAGATCAGGTTCAAAAAGAATCCGAACAAATGGGATTGTTGATTGATCGCACGCCGGGCCGAGATGGCTTTGGTGACATCCTAAAAACACGCACGCCATGGGGCGGTGATGGTCCTGGTATCTTGGTGCTATCGCATATCGATACTGTTCATCCCATCGGGATCAAGGACACAAAGAACCAGATCAGGCGCGAGGGAGATAAGGTATATGGCCCTGGGATTTACGATATGAAAGCAGGCGCGTATATCGCCATGCACGCGATGCGCCACCTTATTCGCCAGGGCAAGGAAACGCCGTTGCCGGTTACGTTTATGTACATCCCCGAAGAAGAAATCGGATCGCCGACGTCGCAAGATATGATCCGCGAAGAAGCCAAAAAGAATAAATACGTGCTGGTCACGGAGCCTGCCCGCGAAGGCGGCAAAATCGTCACTGCGCGGAACGGGCGGTTGCAGTACAAAATCCATGTCAAAGGTGTGCCATCGCACGCGGGTTCACGCCATATGGATGGGCATTCCGCCATCAAAGAAATGGCCAAGATCATTTTGAAACTGGAAGACTTAACTGATTACGACAAGGGACAAACGTGTTCCGTTGGCGTTATCAATGGCGGCACCCTGGCCAACGTGGTTCCAGAAGACTGCGAAGTGGTTGTCGATTTTCGCATCCCGGATATGGAGGCCGCGAACGAAGTCATGACCTTTGTCGAAGGTTTGGTCCCCGAGGACGAGGCATGTGAAATTACCGTCGAAGGTGGTGTAGATCGCCCACCATACGAAAAATTTGAAGAAATCGCCGCACTGTTTGATCACGCCAAAGGTATCGCCAAAGAGATCGGTTTTGATTTGCAGGATCTAAAAACGGGGGGTGGATCGGACGGTAACTTCACCGGCGCACTGGGCATCCCAACCTTGGACGGTCTGGGCGCAGATGGTCACGGCGCCCATTCCAACAACGAATATATCTACTATTCTAGCTTGGTCGAGCGTTGCAGGCTGATGGTGGGATTGATGGAAACCCTTAAATAGTCAGACGTTATAGGGCATCTCGACGGACAAACAGACCTGGGCGCGCCGCTGTTTGGCGACCGTCCTCCCAGATGATGTCGCCGCTGACGATGACGTGTTGAATGCCATCTGATAGCGTGGTGGGTTCTTCGAATGTCGCGCGGTCGAGCACCGTTTCCGGATCAAAGACTGTGACATCAGCAATCGCGCCTTCGCGCAGCACGCCACGATCTTTAAACCCAAAGACCGCCGCGGTATGGCCCGTCATCTTGTGAACTGCCGTTTCCAGCCCGAATAAACCTTCTTGGCGACTGTAATATCCCAACACACGTGGGAAAGCCCCATACAATCTTGGATGGGGCGCGTCCGTGCCAGGAATACCATCAGATCCCACCATCGCACGCGGATGCGACAACGCGCGACGCACATCGGCTTCATCCATAGCGAAATAGATCGCCTGCGCAGGTAACAGTTCCTCTGCTGCCTCCTCCTCGGTCAATCCCCACTCTTCGGCAATGTCATGCAAATACCACCCGGCTGTTTTGGGATGCGGATCAGACGCCACGATCAACACTTTCTCAGCCTGCGCCAACCGACCGGGGATTAAAGCTGTTGCGCTGGCTATATAAGGATAAACATCGAAATGAATGGTTTGCCCTTCGGCCAGTTGTTCAATCCGTCGAAGCGACATTTTTGTGCCACCCCAGTTTTTCTTACCAGTCACTTTGTGATGGGAAAGCACAACGGGCACACCTCCGGCGCGACCGATTTCGGCCGCTTCTTCGATAGACTGAACAAGATGCTCCGCCTCATCGCGCAAGTGCGTTGTATATAGTCCGCCGAATTTTGCCACTTCTGCGGCCAAGGCAGATACTTCGGATGTCGGTGCCGCGTTCCCTGCGGGATACATCAAGCCAGAACTCATGCCCACAGCACCCGCCTGCATTGCGGCCCTCAGACGGCTTTTCATACGCGATATCTCTTGTTGATCCGCTGGTCGCGCCACATCTCCCTTCATCGCTTCAGCCCGTAAGGTATTGTGACCGCATAACATTGCAGCATTTATCGCAGGCGGTGCGCCTTTAAACGTCCGCACATAATCGGCTAGCGTTTCGAATCTGTATTGATCTTTACGGCCGAGCAACGACATCGGCACCGGCATTTCCCAACTTTCTTCGGGGATAAAGGGCGCTAGGCTGACGCCGCAATTACCACCGATCACAGTCGTCACACCTTGGCTAACCTTAAAAGTCATTGCGGGATCATCCAGCAGCGCTCGGTCATCGTGGGTATGACAATCAATAAACCCAGGACATACGACTGACCCCATCGCATCGATTTTTTGATCAGCTGAAAAATCGGATATATCGCCAACGGCGACAATACGATCATCCTTTATCGCGACACCACCATCGAATGCAGGTGCGCCAGTGCCATCAATAATCGAGGCATTCTCGATGATAAGGTCAGCTGAGTTGGTCATCTACTTCAGTCCTCAATAATATCGTTCAGTAATGGTATTAGAGCTTCTGCATCATCAATACTCATCGCGCCTTGAACATCAAACGCGACGGTTCGCAGTGCATTCGCAGCGTCTCGTTCACCAACCGCACTTCCGTGTCCACACTTCACATGGACACCCCCGGCACACCCTGCATTTTTTGCAGCACCCATATCCCCAGCGCGATCACCGACGATCCAAGAGTCAGACAGGTCAATCGGCATAACCTCAGCCGCGGCAAGTAGCATTCCCGGATTGGGTTTACGGGCAGGATGATCCTTATGATTATACGGCGGCTGACCCTCGCTATGATGGGGGCAGGCGAAAACCGCGTTCACATACGCACCGTTGTCAGCCAACGCATCCAATATGGCTTCTTGAACATCAATGAATTCTTGCCAGCCAAAATGCCCACGCCCGATACCCGCTTGATTTGTCACCATGATCACGGGCACACCACGAATGTTCGCATTGGAAATCACGCGCGCAGCACCCGGCATAAGCCGCATATCAGCGGCTTTATGCAGGTAATGCACCTCTTCAACGATGACTCCATCACGGTCCAAGAACAAAGCGGGGATATCAACTATATCTGGAACGCGAGTCAAAAGCTGACGCCAAACGCCATCTTCACCAATTTCTGCGCCGAACGGCAATGAACCTGGGATTTTCATTTGGGAATTAAGGCTTTCTGGTACTCGCGTCTGTTTGGTTTCAAGAGTATGCTTCATTCAATGGAACCGATCAAAGCCGACGACAATAAATCAGCAGACCTGCCACCTCCGACAATGGTCGATTCCGGGCCACTAAGTTGGTTGTGGCTAACCCTAGGCGTGATCATGGCCGGAATTGGGATTATCGGGATCGTTTTGCCGGTCTTGCCCACAACCGTTTTCTTGATTGTTGCGTTATGGGCGTTCTCCAGAAGCTCGCAGAAATTCCAAGTGTGGCTTTGGACACATTCCACGGTCGGACCGCCTCTAAGGAACTGGTATCAATACCGCGTAATTTCACCCAAGGCCAAATTTCTGGCCATTGCGATGATGGCGGCGAGTTATGTCTATGTCGTCTTTTGGATCTCGGAAGGATGGCGTCTGAACATTGGATTAGCTGCCATCATGGTGCCGACTGCCATTTATATTATTACGCGTAAAAGTCACGCACCAACCCATACGCCCGACATTTAGCCATTTACCCAACGTGCTAGGATGTTTTATCCGCCAGGCTAATCCCAATGACGCCAATGATAACAAGGCCAATACTGGCGACTTTCATCACATTCGCTTCTTCGCCCAGAATGACAATTCCGATCATGGCGACCAATGCGGTGCCCGCACCAGACCAAACCGCATAAACCATAGAGACCGGCAGCCCTTTCAACGCCATGCCAAGCAACGCGAAACTTGTCACGTATCCTGCGATTGTGATGCCGACATACAAATATTGAGTGAAACCTTGGGATAATTTTAGAGAAACCGTCCCAACGACTTCAAAGAAAATAGCGCCGATCATGAAAAGCCAGGACATATATCACCCCTTATTTCAACCGAGGTGCCAGCGAGAACGCCCTACACGTTGAATTTGAACAGAATCAGGTCGCCGTCCTTGGTCAGATATTCTTTGCCTTCTTGGCGCACTTTGCCAGCCTCTTTCGCGCCTGCTTCACCGCCCAATGAGATAAAATCATCATACGCGATTGTTTCCGCACGAATGAATCCCCGCTGGAAGTCCGTGTGGATAGCACCGGCGGCCTCGGGAGCCAATGCCCCATTTCGCACTGTCCAGGCGCGTACTTCTTTTGGCCCCTGGGTAAAGAACGTAATCAAATCCAAAAGCCGATACCCTGCTTGGATAACACGTGCTAGGCCCGTTTCCTGTAGACCAATCGCCTCCAAAAACTCTGCTTTTTCCTCATCGGAACCAAGCTGTGCAATTTCCTCTTCGATCTTTACAGAAATCACGACAGCTTCAGCACCTTCAGATGCAGCCTTTTCAAACACGCGCGCAGATTGATCATTCCCATCCGCCGCATTTTCTTCTTCCACGTTGCAGATATATAGAACAGGTTTTGACGTCAGCAGTTGCAGCATCTTGAAGGCGCGTTTCTCGTCCGGCTTGATTTCCAATACGCGGGTGGGTTTGCCATCGCGCAATACGGCGAGCGCTCGATTACAAAGATCGAGTTCTTTTGCAGCTTCTTTATCTCCACCGCGAATACGCTTGGTCAGCGGGATTTCGCGCTTCTCCAGGCTTTCCATATCAGCGAGCATGAGTTCAGTTTCGACGGTTTCCGCATCGGCGATGGGATCGATTTTACCTTCGACATGGGTGATATTTTCGTCTTCAAAACAACGCAGTACGTGGCAGATCGCATCAACTTCACGGATATTCGCCAGAAACTGATTACCAAGCCCCTCGCCCTTGGATGCGCCGCGTACCAAACCCGCAATATCCACAAACTCCAAGGACGTTGGAATGATTTTTTCGGGTTTCGCAATGGCCGCTATGGCATCAAGACGAGAATCAGGAACCGACACTCGGCCAGTATTCGGCTCAATTGTACAAAACGGGAAATTGGCAGCCTCAGCCTGTGCTGTTTGCGTCAACGCATTGAATAAAGTCGACTTGCCGACATTCGGCAATCCAACGATGCCACAATTAAATCCCATATCCGTCCCTTACTTAAATAATCAATCTTCTGAATTCGAATCGCTTGGTTTCGGCGCATTTGGTCGGTTGGGTGTAATTTTCTGTGCAACTTTGCTCATAAACGACGGGTCATCGCCTTTGAGAATATCTACGAGATATTCAGCACATCCATCTAGCATTGGCTCCAACCATTCTGTGTCCGATTTTGCAAAATCCTTGAGTACATGTGTCTTAACCTGCGCTTTGTCTCCAGGATGGCCCACGCCCATGCGGACACGCGCGTAATTCGGTCCTATTGCTGCATGAATGGAGCGCAATCCATTGTGGCCAGCGTGGCCTCCGCCTCGCTTCATCCGAAGCTTACCCGGCGCCAAATCAATTTCATCTTGGAATACGATGACGTTTTCTGGTGCGATCTTGTAGAACGCCATGGCCGCCTGCACAGATAGCCCAGATTCGTTCATGTACGTTTCTGGCTTCAAAACGATGATTTTGTCACCATTCAAGGAGCCATCAGAGATTTGCCCTTGAAATTTTGACCGCCAGGGCGAAAAGCCATGGCGGCGGACAATTTCGTCCACCGCCATGAAGCCAATATTATGGCGATTTTTTTCGTAGGCTTGCCCGGGGTTCCCGAGCCCGACGACCAAAAACATGGCGTCAAACCGCCCGGGGACTTAGTCCTCGGACGCCTCTTCTTTCTCACCCTCATCGTCGCCATCAGCAGCCTCTTCGGCGCTTTCTGCTCCCTCTTCGCCCTCTTCCTCTGCTTCCGTCATAATCGTCGGCGCAGCGATTGTGGCAACTGTGAAGTCACGATCGGTGATGGTTGGCTCAACGCCGTCTGGAAGCGGGATTGACGAAATGTGAATAGAGTCGCCGATTTGCAGACCTGTCAGGTCAGCAACGATGGTTTCCGGAATATTATCCGGCTGACAACGCAATTCGACTGCGTAGCGAACAACGTTCAGAACGCCGCCCTCTTCGAGTCCCGGACATTCCTCTTCGTTGATGAACTCAACAACAACCTCAACCGCAAGACGCGTTTTTGCGCTAAAGCGCATGAAGTCAACGTGAATTGGCAGATCGTTGATGGGATGCTGCTGCAAATCACGCGCAAGGACACGATACTTGTCATCGCCGACGGCGACTTCATAGACGTGCGTAAAGAAACCGGGCGAGTTGATCTCTTTTGCAAGATCTACCGGGTCGAGGGAAATCAGGATAGGGTCCTGTTTATTGCCGTATATAACACCGGGAACACGTCCGGCGCGACGCTCTGCACGGGCTGCCCCCTTACCGGCCCGTTCGCGGAGCTCCGCTTTAAGTTCATATGCTTGAGCCATCTTAAAACTCCTTGCTCAAAGTGGGGTGGGCGGCCTCCAGGGGTGTCCGTCCACAAGCATCCATCCGACTACCGGATGGAATTCCTAAATAATCAGTCGAAAAGCGACGAGACCGAGCTCTCTTGGCTGATCCGTTGCATCGCCTCGCCGATCAAAGGCGCGACGCTCAACTGATGAATATTCTGTGCAACTCTCACCGCCTCTGTGGCTTGAATACTGTCCGTAATAACAAGCTTTTCCAGTGGCGACGAAGTTACCCGCGCAACGGCCCCGCCAGACAAAACCCCGTGGGTTACGTAGGCTGAAACCGCTTCTGCGCCGGTGTCTATAAGGGCACGAGCGGCATTACACAAGGTCCCAGCTGAATCAACGATATCATCGACCAAAATACAGCGCCGACCGGCAACATCACCAATGATGTTCATGACCTCGGAAACGCCAGCTTTTTCACGTCTTTTATCGATAATTGCAAGATCTGCATTCAATCGTTTCGCCAATCCACGAGCCCGAACAACACCGCCAACATCTGGTGATACGATCACCAATTCAGACGTTTCACCGTTCATTTCATCGGCAATGTGGCTGGTCAACACAGGCTCTGCAAAAAGATTGTCCGTCGGGATATCAAAGAACCCTTGGATCTGCCCCGCGTGTAAATCCATCGTCAGAACGCGATCAGCACCTGCTTCGGTAATTAAGTTTGCCACCAATTTGGCCGAGATCGGCGTCCTCGGACCGGACTTACGATCCTGACGCGCATAGCCAAAATACGGGACCACGGCTGTGATACGTCTGGCGGAGGCACGTCGCAGCGCATCCATCGACACCAGCAATTCCATCAAATTATCGTTTGCGGGATAAGACGTGGATTGGAGAACAAAGACATCCTCGCCGCGGATGTTTTCTTCAATCTCGACGAAAACCTCCATGTCCGAAAACCTACGCACACTGGTCTTGGTGAGCGGCAAATTAACGTAGGCGGAGACCGCCTCAGCTAGAGGACGATTACTGTTACACGCTATAATTTTCATCTGATCTTTCCGGGCCTCGTCAAGAGCGGCGGACTTTATCAATCTGCCGCAAATCTGTAAACGGTTTCATGCCTTAATTTGGTCGCAACTGTCTCAGTTTTTAATAAGAAGACGGCGGTGGCGGCGCGCGTCCAGGAATTGCAGGTAAATCAACGTCGGGAAAATCAGGTAACGGGACACGTGCCCCAGTTTGCTCTGCAGCATCTCCGAACAAGTCTTGAATGCCCCGCACTGCCGCTTGCGAGACAACTTCGGCAACTTGGCCCCACTCACCATCTAAGCTGCCGGCAACGACTGTGTTCTCTTGAACCGCCCTGCCAACCTCTTCGCCGGTCACAGTATTCACGGCCCAGCTGATCTTAACATATTGCCGCCCGTTGACGGGTTCACCTAGATCGACTTCCCCATCAATGATAAATCCTGCCTGTCGAGGATCCTCGGAAATTGTCAGGTCACGATCCCGAAGCGCTGATTTCAAGGCGGCTGTCAGCGACTCGTTCCCATTTCCAGGTGCGCCGACCACCGGTCGGATCAAAAATGCAGGTTGCCCCCATCTGACTTCAGCAAACTTAGCCACTGATTCTTTTGGCGGACGTGCATCGCCCACGCGACGCTCAGCCGCGCCCAAATTCGGCTTTAACTTCTCAAGAAAGCTCTCCTCTGGCTCTGGTGTCACACCACCTGGCGGCGGAGATATACTTCTTGGCGCGCCAGGGTGAAGCGCCGTCGGAGGCCCCGATGGCGCAGGCGCAGGCCCGAGCGTTGGCAATGTTGCGACCTGCCGCGTTCTTTGCCCCCCCAGTAGGTGCTGTTTCGGGTTCCTCGATCGGGGGCAGCGTTAGCAGCGAGGGTAAGGGAGGTCTTGGCGATTCGGACGTCGCCATCGAAGACAGACTCTCAAGATCATTCTGAGGTAGATTGGCGACGCCCTCAGCACGAACTACCTGCCCATTGGTCGCGTCCGCAATTCGCGCCAGCGGCTGCACAACGGGTTCAGGCCCTGCAACCTGAGGTCGCTCATCAGCTGCAGTAGTTTGTCTAATTGTCGATTGCTCCGCCATTCGCGCGCTCATCGTCGTAGCGTTGGATTTATTCGCAACCGTAACCATTTCCTTCTCGATCATACTCTTATCTTTGAATTGATCTTCATTGGATTGATCTCGCCAATTCCGATGAGTCATCGATGCCATCGCAGGGGGGCCGACTTGTGAATTCACCATCTGCACAATTCTTGGTGCGGCATCTGCAATCACAAGGTTGATCGCTTCTGGTGCAGCACGGTCCCACATGTCTTTATCAATCACCACGCGCTGCCGATAGGTATCTACGAACGTTCCATAAGGTGCGCGGATCGCCCAATCCATCGTCAGCCAAGTGACATTGCCTCTCGGTACAGCGGATAAAACTTTACCAACAACCGAGGCCCCGGCTTGATTGGTTTGATAGGCCAAAATCGCAGGATGATTGGAGTCTCGTATTTCTGCGGCAATCGCATCGGCCAACACTAAACCAGTTTGCAGCGGGGCGCCTTCGGGCGGAACGACGAAAATTACATCGGAAACGGAACCCGATTCGCCCACCGAGGGCATGGCATTAGCGGTTGCGCGCGGCGTATCTGGTTGCCCAGACATGCACGCCATAAGCATCAAAGCCATACTGAGCGCCAGAAACTGCGCAAGCAATATAGTCGCACGCCGTGCGCCAGTGCTTGGCAGTTTATCGCCAATTCTGAATAAAGTTCTCACGCAATGAATCTACCAGTCCAGGCCGAGAGATTTTAGTAAAATCAGGAACCGGCTAAGATCACTTATTTTGTATTGCCGAATTTAACTTGGTGGTGGAGGCGCGCGCCCAGGAATTTGTTCGAGTTGCCGCAACTGTGATGGGCCAATTGGCTTTGCTGGCCCCCCACCCAAATCCGGCGCGCGAAGCTGTGTGGGGTCGTTTTCATCGATGATGTTTATGACACCATCCACAGCCGCCGCGGCTATAAATGCAGCCGTCTGTCCCCAACGCCCATCCAGGCTACCAGCAGGCACAATATTGGATTGCGCGGCCCGTCCCAACTGCTGACCATTCACATCCGACACGTCCCATGCAATGCGAATAGCCTGACCACCGTTATCGGGTGGGCCCATTTCAACGGTTCCATTAACCTGAAATACAGCTGTTTCTGGATCAGGCGTCATCGCAATTCCAGCACCTGCCAATGCAACGAACATGGCACGCCGCAGCGCCGTATTTCCATCACCTGGCGCGCCTGTGATCCCTGTCAGGTGTACCCCCCGACGCCCCAACATTCGGTCTTGTCCAGCTTTTCCAAAGCGATCACCAAGAACCATGCGGGCCGTACGCTCGCCAGCATCATCACCAATCAATTCAATGACCTGGGGCGAGCCGTAATCCCATTCAGTTTTTGTAACATCGATATCTTGGATAAAGTCGCCGATCAGGGCCTTTTCGCGTTCATTTAGCTTCCAGTGCACGCTGATTTCCGTCGGCGCGTCAGACTTCAGATCATTGACCACGACTTCACCTGTCAGCAGAAACCGGCTGTGGCTTAAACCCTCGACTGCGGCGGGGATTTCGTATTTTCTCTCAAGTGTCTTGGCAACAGCCGATGATAACAACTTTCCCATGGGCAAGGTCGAGCCAGTAACAGGAGGAACAGAAACTGCATCTAGGAAAATATTATCGGCAAGCGGGTTGGCGCCTGTTTCCGCTCTTTCAAACGGGCGCGGTAATTTCCCACATCCGGTAACCATCAGCGCAATAAGCATTAAGCCAATAAATTTACGAATCATCCGGTGCCTAACCCAACCACACATGTCGCCAGCACCCCAAGAATGAGCAGCATTGTAAATATGACGATATGCGGCATCTCAGCACACCTATGTCTTGTGGATCATATCCAAAGATGAACGGGATAATCGTTCTGCGGCGCCGTCGGTCGTCAAAACAGTTTCGCCCAAGCACATGGCCAACTGCTTGTCGCTATCGAATAAGATCATATGACAAAAATACACCATGCTTGGTTCGACAATGACCGGGTTTTCGGCATACAGCATCGGCCAATCCATCCAATTGGGCGCATAGGTCGTGCCTAGACTATACCCACATGCATTCAGACGAAATTGCAGCATACCAGCCTTATCCATGGTGTCTGCGTGCGCTTGAAACACCTGGCCAATCGTATTGCCAGGACGCAACGCGTCTTCGACGGCCATCAGCGCATCATAGGCGACGTCGTACATTTTCTTTTGCTCATCCGGAACATCCCCGAACACAATAGTTCGGAACATCGCTGCGTGATAATGACGATATGATCCCGCCCATTCCAAGTTCAATTGGTCATTTGTGGACAGATCACGACGGCCTGTCTTGGTGCGACAAAGCAACGCATCCTCAGCAGAGCCAATGATAAATGGGTTGCCGGGGTAATCACCACCGCCTTCGAATACGGCGCCTTGCATACTGGCTAAAACGGAGCCCTCTGAAACCCCAGGGGTGGCGATATCTATCGCTGCATCTAGAGCATCATCTGCCAATTCTGCCGCGCGACGCACATAAGCGATCTCAGCCGGGCTTTTGACGACCCTTTGTTTTGTGACCAACAACGATGCATCACGCAGCGTGCAGAAACCATCCATCGCCGCTTCCAGCCGCTTACCATTCGCCGCTGTCAGTCCATATGCATCATACTCAACACCCAGCGTTTTCCCCTCAAGGCCATGTTCTGCAAGAATATTTCTCAGTTCCGAAGCAGGCTGAACATCTGGATGATCGACCCAAATTCTGATGTCTTGGATGACCGACGTGTTTTGCGCCTGACGCAAATCAGGTGCGCGCGTCAATAAGGTCATTTTGCCCTCTTGGGTCAGCATCAAGCACTGAAAGAACACATAGCCGAACGTGTCGTAGCCAGTCAGGTAATACATGCTTTCCTGGCGGAACATGAGCAAACCGTCCAGGCCCTCTGCGCTCATGGTGCTACAAGCCCTGGAACGGCGTTCAGCCAATTCCTGTTCTTCGAAATGGATGGCCATGTTTACTCCTCTATTACGATGGCGGACAACTGTCGGCCATAGTCGGGTTCATTTCTATGAGTAGTCCGACGATAACTGAAAAAACGATCTGGATCGGTATATGTATCCAACCCCAGCACATCTATCGACTGAACGCCTGCTTCTTCCAACCGGTAGCGAACATATCCAGGCAAATCAAAAAGAAACTTGTTGGTCGATGAGCCTTCTTCAAAGAAGCGACTGTTGCCATAAGCGGACTCCATAAATGAGGAGCGGAATTCCGCCCCCACCTCGTATGATTTTTGCGCGATACTGGGGCCAACGGCAGCGACGATCCGATCATGCCTTGCGCCCAGATCAACCATCAGCGATACGGTTGAATCGATGACCCCCCCCAGCGCACCTTTCCAACCCGAATGGCACGCACCAATCACGCTGGCATCAGTGTCCGCGAACAACACGGGGGCGCAGTCCGCAGCCAAAACACCTAGTGCAATTCCAGGCTTTATTGTCACCATGCCATCTGCTTTGGGCAAATCGTCCAATGTCCAAGATTCTGTGACATGCACCACATCCGGAGAGTGATATTGGTGAACTGTTAGTAGCGATTCGGGTTCCAATCCGAGAGCAGCCATCGCCCGGGCGCGATTGTCGATCACATTGCCCAGATCATCATCTGACCCTGGTCCGCAATTCAGTGACGAATATATCCCCTTGCTGACACCACCTTTTGACGTAAAAAACAGATGGCGGATGCCGGATATTTCGGAGAGATTGGAAGCCGTAATCATGTTTGGATTATCGTGGAAACGATGCCTTTAAGAAAGGGCGATCATACATGTCGAAAGGCTTTGATTTGTATCAACGCCCTTAGCTTTCCATCGGCGTAAAATGTCCGTTAGTTGAAATTAAAAGGATAGTCCAATGGTAAGGAATGTCGGTGGTGTTGACCGCATGCTCAGAATCTTCTTTGGCGCAATGCTTGTCGCTCTTGCTTTGTTCAGCACTCATGAATACGCGGTTTGGGGTTGGCTCGGGCTTATTCCACTTTTTACTGGCGTAGTTCGGATCTGCCCGGCTTATTTGCCGTTTGGCATCAAGACAGGCAAGTCATCTGATGCTTAATCTGCCCAACTGACTTCTTCAAATGCAGGCGGTGCCGGCGCATCCGGGTGGGATATCGCGATTGCCTTAAACAATCGCCCCATACCATCAGGTGCGGTGAGGCGTTGTCGTGCAGATGCCAGTTCGATGGCTTGCTCTTTGGTGGCACTGGCAAGCAGCGAAGTGGCGCGCGCAGATATACCCAGGCGCTCTAGCAGGTCACCTTGGGTTATGGGCCCCCATGGACGCGCGCCTATTTCTTTGGCTGCGCGAGCAACGGCGGCGAAATCAACGTGTGCGGTTAGGTCCTGCTGACCAGGGTCCAGTAAAGGTTCTGCGTATCCGTGATTTTTCACCGCTTGCAACGTCTCGCCCAGTCCCGTTGCCGAATGACCATAATCAATAAACACCGCAACCCCACCAAACTGGCAAAGACGTGCAGATATTTTCTGAATGATATCAGTGGTGATAGATGATGTTTCCAATATGTCGCCGTCTGAGGTTTGGCGAAACACTTCCGGGATATCACTGAGGTCAACTTGATCGCCAAGTGTAAACTCAAAACGATCATCGATCACATTGACGCAGCGTTCTTTCCAGTGGTCTCCATCCTTGACCCACTGGCGTATTGGTAGGGCATCCAGGAACTCGTTACCGATAATAATGGATGGGCCACTCGGCACGTCTTCTATGGTTTGATGCCATTGTGATTTTACACCGGCGTCGGTGAGCGTTTGTTTTTGCAAGGCCATTAAAATTGGACTGGTTTCAACCATGTCGACGGAAATAGCATTGATGAAACCTGGAACACCCTTTCCCGCCCGTAGCGCATCCGACATCAAAGTGCCACGCCCAGGCCCCAATTCAATGAGTTGCACTTTGTCAGGCGCGCCCATCTGCTGCCAAACGACAGCCGCCCATAGGCCCAGCAATTCACCAAACATTTGGCTGATCTCGGGTGCCGTCGTAAAGTCGCCTTGTTTCCCAAAGGGCTGCCCCGTGGTGTAATAACCGTGTTCTGGATGACTAAGGCAAATCGACATCCATTCTTCGACGGAAATGGGCCCATCTCGAAGTATGATTTCTTCGAGGATTTTCGCCAACGGCGACATCTTACACTTTGGCCCGAGGCCTAGAACGTACGAAGAAGAACAATCCGATCAACACCATCGGCACAGACAGCCACTGGCCCCATGTCGTGCCAAATGCCAGGAACCCAATATAAGCATCAGGCTCGCGGAAAAATTCAGCAATGATCCGCGCAAGGCCATAGCCAGCGACAAATATCCCCATCAACATGCCGGGGCGCGCACGAACTTTCTCGTTCCGAGACAAGATGAAGAGGACAACAAACAAAACTAAGCCCTCCAAAAGCGCTTCGTAGAGTTGACTGGGATGCCGCGCAACAGGGCCACCGTTCGGGAATACTACGCCCCAGGGCACATCAGTTGTCCGGCCCCATAATTCTGAATTGATAAAATTCGCAATCCGACCAAAGAATAATCCAATCGGTGCCACGCACCCCAATAAATCGCCGAACCTCAACGGGTCGATCCCGCGTTTTCGCGTGAACAAGTATGCGGCGACCACAACGCCCAAGAACCCGCCGTGAAACGACATGCCTCCCTCCCAGACCGCAATGATCTTGGCAGGATTCGTCATGTAATAGTCGAATTGATAGAACAGCACGATCCCGAGCCGCCCACCCAGCACTACTCCAATGGTTGCCCAAAACAAAAAGTCATCGACTGCATCGCCATCACACACGGCAGGTTTGCGAACAGCCAACCGTTTCATATACATCCAGCCACCGACCAGACCGACAATATACGCCAACGAATACCAGCGAATGGCAAGTGGACCGATTTCAAAGATGATCGGGTCGATTTCTGGAAATGGCATTAGGCTGCGCCGCCGTGGTTATTTATAAGGATCTTCATTCGCAAGGTAATCACGGACATATCGTGCCACACCATCTTCCAAGCTGGTGAACTGACCCGCATAGCCAGCATCGCGAAGGCGCGTCATATTCGCTTGTGTGAAATATTGATATTTATCGCGGATGTCCTCTGGCGTGGGAATAAACTCAACTTTGAATTCTGTTCCCGACGCGGCATATACGGCTGACGCCAAATCTGCGAAGCTACGCGCATTGCCTGTGCCCATATTGAACAAGCCAGATATAGATTTGTTTTCTAGCATCCAGGCAATGACGTCGGCGCAATCGTCAACGAAAACGAAATCACGCAATTGTCCGCCGTCAGCATAGTCAGGATTGTGAGATTTAAATAATCTGCAAACCTCGCCCGTAGCAGCGATGGGCTGAATTTGTGACACGACGCTTTGCATGCGGCCTTTGTGATATTCGTTTGGACCATAGACATTGAAAAACCGCAGCCCAGCCCATTGCGACGGACGTGGTTGATCATTGCTCAATTCGGTTGCAACCCAACGATCAAATAAAAGTTTCGACCAGCCATATGGATTGAGGGGGCGAAGTGCTGCCAACGCGCTATCGGCGATGTCGTCTTCAAAGCCAAGATCACCGTCGCCGTATGTCGCTGCGGACGAAGCATATATGAAAGGCGTGTCGTGTTCCGCGCACCATACCCAAAGATCACGAGATAAACGGAAATTCGTCTCAACGATTAGATCTGCATCCGTTTCTGTGGTGGCCGAGATTGCACCCATATGAACGATGCCAGAAGCTTCACGCGCGTTTGCATCCAGGAATTCTGCCAGATGATCGGGATGAACGATGTCATAAAGGTGACGCTTGGCAATATTCCGCCACTTGTCACCATGGCGAAGCCGGTCAACGATAACGAGCGGGCCTGCCCCCTTAGCCTCTAGGGTCGCTGCGATGTTCGATCCGATGAACCCTGCACCCCCGGTAATCACATACATGCTTGGCCCTCTTTGTCGTCATTCATCTGTTTGACGTTATAGGCCCAGCAACATCCGCGCGGCAAGCGCGTAACATCCCGAATTGAAATACTGCAAACTTGCGAACAGAAGGATAAATAGCCATATTTCTGGCAACGCAGAGGAGCCAAGCGATGCAAACCCAGAATAAATTGTTCGATGATCTCGCCAAAGTCGCCAACGGCGCTGTTTCGACGGTAATGGGCATGAAAGACGAAATGGACGGTATGATCCGTCAACGTATCGAACGTTTTTTGGCTGACGCCGATTTGGTTCCGCGTGAGGAGTTTGAAGTTGTCAAAGCAATGGCAACCAAGGCCCGCGAAGAAAATGAAGCGTTAGCAGCACGGGTTGCAGCCCTCGAATCCCAATTGGCGAAGCCAAAACAGGCACCCGCGAAAAAGGCAACAAAACCACGTACATCAAAGCCGAAAGCGCCTTAAATTCGCTAGATGTGCCCTTAAACGGGGTGTTTTCCACAACACTTTGACGAAATACCGGTTTTCGACCGGAATTCCTCTTGCGGGCGATTCCGACATGGTGCAGGGTAAATATTGTGGGTGATCGGGTGGCTTTAGCCGATATCTAGGGATCACCGCTAGGTATTGTGGCTTGGCTATATCCGGGACCGACAAAACGCCGGCCGGGCATGAGAGGAGCTCCCATGCGGACCACTGAACACTTCGAAGATACGACCCTTTCCAATCCGTTAGATGTCGTCGAACAAATCGTTGAGTACAACGATTGGACTTTTGATCGTCGTAACGACCAAGAAATGGCCGTCCAGGTACCTGGGACCTGGTGCGATTATAGTCTTTATTTCGCCTGGAATGACGACATGGGCGCCATGCACTTTACATGTGCATTTGATATGCGCGTCCCCTCTGAACGCCGCCATCCGGTGTTCGAATTGTTGGCCGAGGTCAACGAGCGATTATGGATGGGCCATTTCGGTATGTGGGCAGACGAAGGTTTGCCGATGTATCGCCATGCGTTGCCAATGCGCGGACTTCAACAACCCACGCTGCAACAAATGGAAGATCTGGTCGAAACGGCATTGATCGAATGCGAACGCTTCTATCCAAGTTTCCAGTATGTGATCTGGGGCGGCAAAACCGCCAAGGATGCGATTGAAGCGGCCATGATTGAGACTGCCGGAGAAGCCTGAACCCATGCCGCTGCGACTTGTCTTAGTGGGCGGCGGCAAAATGGGCTCCGCAATGTTAGAAGGGTGGTTGAAACAAGACCTCGCCCTCGCTGACGTGCTTGTGGTTGAGCCCCTTGCCGAAACGGCTGCACATATTTCCCAAAAGTTGGGTGTGAGAACTGTCAGCGAAGCATCTGATATTGATGATGATGCGGCACCCGAGACCATCGTTCTGGCGGTGAAGCCACAAATGATGGACGACGCTATCGGCGGATATGCGCGATTTGTATCCAACAGTTGCGTATTCGTCTCTATCGCAGCAGGAAAGACCATTCAGTATTTTGAAAATCATTTGGGTGCAGACGCCGCCATCGTGCGCGCCATGCCCAACACGCCTGCGGCCGTGGGCCGCGGGATCACGGTTTGCTGCCCCAATCAACACGTCACAACAGTGCAACGAGATTGGGCCGATACCCTGTTAGGATCAGTGGGCGTTGTCGATTGGGTTGAAGACGAAGGGCATTTAGATGCGGTCACCGCATTGTCTGGCGGAGGCCCTGCATATGTGTTCTTGTTGGTTGAAGTGATGGCAAAGGCCGGGGTCGATGCCGGACTACCAGAAGATTTGGCCATGCGTCTCGCCAGAACGACCGTTGCCGGTGCGGGTGAATTGCTTCATCAATCCGAAGAAGAAGCCGCTACCCTTCGCCAAAATGTGACCAGCCCGGCAGGCACAACACACGAAGCGCTTAAGGTTCTGATGGCGGATGACGCATTGCAGCCGCTGATGACAGAGGCCATTAAGCAAGCGACTCGTCGTTCAAAAGAACTCGCAGGTTAATCCAGCCGGCGTCGCTGTCAGGCTTCTAAACTGGAATTAATCTCCCTAGTGACTATTTCCGTATAGAGTATGAGTTGAAACAGACTGGAGCGGAGCACCAACATGCCCCCAGCAAAAAAGACACAATCGCGTAAAGCCAAGGATAAACGTTCAGAGCGCGATAAGATTATTGATGCCGCGCTTGATTTGGCCGCCGCAAAACGGTGGCGGGATTTGTCCATGTCTGAGATCGCGGAACATGCTGGGGTTGGGATCGGCGCAACCATCCTTGCTATTCCCAGCCGCACCCACATCTTAAAGGCGCTGATTGATCGCATCGATCAAGAAGTTCTCACAAGCCTTGAGGCCGACCCCCTCGATGGCACGACTAAGGACAAGTTGTTCGACTTGTTGATGCGCCGCTTTGATGCGTTACAAGGACACCGGGCCGCGATGGCGTCCATAAGCAGTGATCTTATACGTGATCCGATTTCAGCTGCGTGCCTAGGTGGACGGTTCCTGAAATCAATGGCATTGACCCTACAAGCTGCTGGAGCGTCCTCAGAGGGCTGCAGCGGCCATATTCGCGCGAAGGCGCTTGGCCTTGTTCAGATCAATGCTGCACGTGCGTGGTTAAAAGATGAAAGCGAAGGCTTGGAACACACCATGTCGACGCTAGACAAGGGATTACAGCGAGCTGAAAAGCTTGCCGGTGGGGAAGTTTTGGCTTAACCCAAGCTCTATATTGCGATTGCGAAATTATTTTTGTGCACTGCACAAAAAACTATTGACCCCATCAAGAAACTCAGGCATAAAGTCATTATGTTGCAGCGCACAAAACATTGTGCGTCACAACAAGACTAATTTCCGGGACGGAGAGCGTCCTAACAAACTGAGTATTGATGGAGATCAAAAATGTACAATGAATTTATCAAAATGGCCGAAAAAGCTAACCCTTTCTTCGCTGACTACGCGAAAATGATGTCTGACTTCGATCCAAAGAAAATGACCGAAGAATTCACCAAAATGTCCAAAGGCTATGAAATGCCTAAAGTCGATTTCGACGCGTTCTTGGCTTTGCAAAAGAAAAACCTCGATGCATTCGCAGCAGCTAACCAAGTTGCAGTAGAAGGTGTACAGGCAGTTGCTAAACGCCAAGCAGAGATGGTTCAGCAAGCGATGGAAGAGAGCTCCAAGCTGATCGAGAACTTCTCGAAAATGGACAACCCACAAGCTGCAGCAGCTGCACAAGCTGAATTGCTTAAAACAGCTTTCGTTAAGTCCGTAGACAACACCCGCGAACTCGCTGAGCTCGTGACTAAGTCAAACGCAGAAGCTTCTGACGCAATCAACACCCGCGTTGTTGAAGCTCTCGACGAAGTTAAAGGCACTGTTTTGAAAGCTGCTAAAAAGAAATAAGCCTTTTGAAATAGCCACAGAATTAGAGCCGTCCGAGTAATTGGGCGGCTCTTTTCTTTTGAGCAATCATGAGTCATTTTCCCAGCAGCATACTTGGGGAACAAAAATGACAATTGATTTCGATGACTTTCTAAAAGTTGATATCCGCGCTGGCACCATTGTTCGAGCCGAGCCCTACCCAGAAGCCCGAAAACCCGCCATCAAGCTTTGGGTGGATTTCGGCGCAGAGATCGGTGAGCGCAAATCATCTGCGCAAATCACCAAACACTATGATCCAGAAGGGCTTATCGGTCGCCAAGTCATGGGCGTCGTAAACTTTCCGCCACGACAGATCGGCAAATTCATGTCAGAGGTATTGATCCTTGGCGCTCCAGATGCAGATGACGAGGTCGTATTGTTACGACCAGATTATCCCGTTCCAAACGGCGCGAGGATGTACTAACGACTCCGCCAGACTTATTCGTCGGCCGCAACTTCCAACTTACCTGTCACGCCGTGCTTCTTGATCAATTCGGCGACGCGCCCGCTTTTTTTGGCGTCTGCGATGTAATCCTCAACAAAGGCATGCAGGGCAGGTTTACCCGGTAACGTGCCAATAGCTTGGCGAATTGTGGTGAATCGACCCTCAAGCAACGAAGATCCCGGTATTTCTTCAACATTCTTGATAAGCCCTGGCACCAAACCTGCCAATGCATCCAACCCTTCATCGACAAAAAGTTTCACAGCGCCCGGCAAACCCTGGGCGCGATGCAGTGTCGCATGTTTGAGCGTCCGCGTCAGATAGAGATCATACGCCGCGCGCTCCGATACGGCGATCCGAACACCGGGTTGATCAACGTCTTCGATGGTTTTAAGAGGCGAGCCTTCTGGCACTAAGTATGTCGCTACAATTTCGCAATATGCATCACAGAACGCGATAACTTCAGCGCGTTTCGGTTCAATCGCAATCAAGCCGATATCCCATTCGCCTCTTGCTGCGGCATCCGCCACGTCGCCCGGCATTGGATATTGATGCAAGACAGCCTCGACTCCCAATTTTTCTGCGATCCCTTTTGCCATGTCAGGTGAAACACCATCGGGGTCACCATTTGGCGTTTCCCCTGTAACCAACAGAAAATTCCCCATATTGACGGCGACATGAAGTTTACCGGGTTCTTTTAGTTCTGCGAGGACATCAGCGGACATAATCAAAATCTCACTTATGGTTGTTTAAAACGATTGCGACGACACTGACGGATCAGCGGCCATAAATCAAATAGTCGAATGTGGGTTGCACCAGCCGAACATAATGCCATCTGAAATTAAGGTCCGCAAAAAATGGAGCCACCTATGCGCCTTAGCATTGCCCTCATCTTAGGTTTATTCATCGCGCCTTCAGTTCAGGCGGACGATATTTACAAAACCGATGACTATGAGCTTCGATTGGTCGAGGTTGCAACGGGGCTGGATCATCCGTGGGGTTTGGCGTTTTTGCCGAGCGGGGACATGCTTGTTACTGAACGCGATCCCGGAACCATTCGGATCGTTAACAAGGACGGCACACTCAGTGACCCTCTCTCTGGATTGCCCGAAGCCTATACATCTAATCAAGGTGGCATGTTAGATGTCGCAGTCGACCCTGAATTTGCCACAAACAATACGGTCTATTTTTCGTTTTCGGAACCAGGGCCATCCGGCGCCAGCACCGCCGTTGGCCGTGGCGTTCTGGATCAAACTGCTAATGCGCTGAGCAATGTTGAGATTATATTTAGCCAACAACCTAAAAGCAGCGGTGGTCGACATTTTGGCTCTCGCTTGGTGTTTTCGCAAAGTGGGCATCTGTTTATAACCACGGGCGACCGCGGCCAACGTGATCGTGTTCAAGATTTTACAATAAATCGCGGCCAGATCATTCGTATCAACAAAGATGGATCAATCCCCGAAGACAACCCATTCGTCGGCAATCCAGGATTTCGCCCCGAAGTATGGTCCCTCGGCCATCGCAATCCCCAAGGCGCTGCGCGCCACCCAGGAACAGGCAAGCTCTGGATTAATGAACATGGTGCGCGCGGCGGCGACGAAGTGAACATCCCAGAAGCGGGCAAGAACTATGGCTGGCCTGTGATTTCGTATGGCAAACATTATTCAGGGGCCACAATCGGTGAAGGCAAAGCAAAAGAAGGCATGGAGCAACCCATTCATTATTGGGATCCATCTATCGCCCCCAGCGGCATGGCATTCTATACCGGTGATAAATTTCCGAAATGGAAAGGTAACGCGTTCGTTGGTGCGTTGAAGTTCCGCTTGTTAGTACGTCTGACGTTGGATGGTGAAAAAGTGGTTAGCGAAGAACGCTTCTTAAACCGTCTAGGAAAACGAATTCGTGCTGTCGTAGATGGGCCAGATGGCTATTTGTATCTGCTGGTTGATCACGACCCTGGGCAAATCATCAGGATAGAACCCGCTTCCTAGGTTTTATACCGAGTCGACTTTTTGCGCATTTCGCACGGCTTCACGGCGTGCAATGTAGAACCCGCTGGCAAAGATAACTGCGCCGCCCACCCACGTAGTGAAGGTGGGGATTTCTGAGAAGATCAGGAACGCAATTATCGAAACCCACACGAGTTTCATAAAATCAAACGGCATGATAACGCCGATATCTGCCTCGTGGAACGCCTGCGCTAATAAGTACTGCGAGGCACCACCCGCAAATCCGATCATTGCCATCCAGCCCAGTTCTGTCCATGTCGGCCATACCCATACGAACAAGGCAGGAATAAGCGCCATGGGGGTCATCAATACGGACATATAAACAACCATGGTCACACTGCTATCGGTGCGGCTTAACGACTTAATCATCAGCAGCACACCGGCCCAGGTGCTCGCAGCCAACAGGGTCAGACCATGTCCCACTGATACAGTGTCGAATCCAGGCTGCAGAATGATTAATGCACCGGCGAAACCGATCAAGATTGCAGACCAACGACGAATACCTACGACTTCACGTAAAATGACGACACTTAGGATCGTAGCAATAATCGGTGCAGTAAAACCCAGCGCCACCACTTCGGAGAGTGGCGCCATACTCACAGCTGTGAACCAGATAAACATATTGACCACATTCAGTCCGGCCCGACCGACATGAAGCGGCAAACGTGTGGTCCTAAAGGCCCCCATACCGACACGCCACAACAGCGGTGCGACAAATAGAAAAGCGAACAGGTTACGGAAAAAAACCAGTTCCAGAGGATGAACCGTTTCGGTTACATGTCGCGCAGCAGAGTTCATCATGGCCGCCAACAACGTGGCACCAAGCATAAACAAAATACCGCGAACGGCATTCTGTTTTCGTTTGTCAGATATATCTGTCGACACGGCGAACGCCGCGTCAGATGGCTGCGTTTACGACGATCTCTACGAGAACACCTGGCCCTAAAGGCGCACCAACGCACGCACGTGCAGGCCGTTTGATATCACCGAGCCAATCCACCCAGACCTCGTTCATGGCAGGCTTCTCGGTCATACCTGCCATGTAAATGGTCACCATGAGCATCTTGGTTTTATCGGTGCCGCATTTTGCCAAACGGTCATCGATCTTTGCTAGTACCTCTTTGGTTTGTGCGACGATATCCCCATCACGATCTGATGCGGTCTGGCCACAGATATATGCGATCCCGTTGTGGATCGTTGCTTGGCTAAGAATTTCACCAGAATCTAAATGTTCTACAGACATGCATATGTCCTCCCTTTAATTTACTCGTGTCATTACACGCTTATGCGGCACAACAAATCAAGCGGGTGACACGCATCACTCCCTTGCCTCTGACGCATAGAAGAGGTCAAATCCGTGAAATTTCTAATAAACGAAACAGGTAAGACTCGTGAAAGTTCATATTCTTGACGATTGGTACGATACCCTTCGCAGACTCCCGTCATTTGCCAAAATCAAAAATCACGACATCACCATTTGGAACGATCACGTAGAAGATACCAATGTGTTGGCAGAACGATTGGCAGATGCCGAGGTCCTCGTATTGTTCCGCGAACGCACCGCCATCCGTAAGCCGCTGTTGGAACAGCTTCCCAATTTACGATTGATTTCGCAGCGCAGTGTCTATCCCCATATCGATGTGGACGACTGTACCAGATTGGGAATCATGCTGTGTTCGAGCCAGCATGCAGGCACGCCATCGTATGCGACGGTGGAGTTGACATGGGCATTGATACTGTCGGCAATGCGTATGATCCCTCAGCAGATGAAATCGCTCCAAGCCGGAGATTGGCAAATGGGTGTGGGTCGATCAGTTCGCGGCAAAAAGCTGGGTATTTATGGGTATGGACGTATCGGCCGTGCGGTTGCGAAGATGGCTGATGCTTTTGCCATGCCGGTCCAAGTGTGGGGCGGTGACGGATCATTGGAACGGGCGCGGGCGGATGGCATCGACGTGCCTGAAAGTCGCGAAGCGTTCTTTGCCACAAGCGATATCATTTCACTGCATGTGCGGCTTTACCCCGCCACGCGAGGCATCATCACCGCCGAAGATTTAGGGCGTATGAAAACTGATGCTTTGTTGGTGAATACAAGTCGCGCGCCGTTGATAGAGCATGGAGCCCTGGTAAACGCCTTAAATGCGGGCCGTCCGGGTATGGCAGCGGTCGACGTATACGAACATGAGCCCGTAACCGATACGTCCCATCCCCTGCTGAATATGCCAAATGTGGTCTGCACCCCACACATCGGCTATGTGACCGAAGACGAGTATGAGGTGCAATTTAGCGATATATTCGACCAAATCGTCGCCTTTGACGCGGGCGGGCCGATCAACGTGATTAACGAGGACGTTATTTTGCGCGCGTAAACTTGATTATATCGCGCGGACACCCTAGGTTCCGCCCGCCTATTCATCAAATCGAACGGACATCATGAGCGACATAAAAGACTTCGCCGAACAGTCAAATGCGTGGCCCTTTCAAGAAGCCCGCCAAATCAACAAGCGCTTATCAAACAAGACACCTGAGAAAGGATATGTGCTGTTTGAGACTGGTTACGGCCCATCAGGCTTACCCCATATCGGCACGTTTGGCGAGGTCGCAAGAACGTCTTGGGTCCGCCATGCCTTCCAGCAACTTTCCGATATCCCAACCAAACTGTTTGCGTTTTCGGATGATATGGATGGCTTACGCAAGGTCCCAGATAACATCGAAAACAAGGCCCTGTTGGAAGCCCATCTTGGGAAGCCTCTGACGCAAGTCCCCGATCCGTTCGGCACGCATGCCAGTTTTGGCCAGCACAATAACGCCCGGCTTCAGGCATTTCTGGACGATTTCGGGTTTGAGTACGAGTTCGTAAGTTCGACCGAACAATACAAGGCTGGCCGTTTCGACGAGACCTTGTTGAAAATCCTTCAGAACTACGATGCTGTTATCAACGTAATTTTACCAACATTGGGCGAAGAACGCCGCCGGACGTATTCGCCATTCCTGCCGATCTGCCCGAAAACCGGCATCGTATTGCAGGTCCCGGTCGTTGAGCGCGATGTCGATGCGGGTACGATTGTCTACCAAGAAGATGATGGCACCAAAACCGAAGTTCCCGTAACCGGCGGCAACGTGAAGCTTCAGTGGAAGTGCGACTGGGCAATGCGATGGGCGGCACTAGACGTCGATTACGAAATGTCCGGGAAAGATCTGATTGAAAGCGTCAATCTATCAGGCAAAATCTGCCGTATTTTGGGCGGGAAGCCCCCTGCGGGGTTTTCTTATGAACTGTTCTTGGACGAGAATGGCGAGAAAATTTCTAAGTCAAAAGGCAATGGCCTGACGGTTGAAGAATGGCTCCGTTATGCGCCGCCGGAGAGCCTGTCCTATTTCATGTTCCAAAAGCCGAAGGCTGCAAAACGCCTGTACTTTGATGTGATTCCGCGTCAAGTGGACGAATACACACGGATGCTGGAAGCTTACGACACACAAGAACCGAAGAAGCAGATTGATAATCCGACATGGTTTATTCACATGGGCGAACCAACAACGGAACGCGCACATCTGTCTTTCAATATTTTGTTGAACTTGGCGAATGTCTGCCACACCGAAGATAAGTCGGTGCTGTGGCATTTCATCAGTCGTTATCGTCCGGATGCTGATCCTGAGTCCGCACCGATGTTGGATAAACTAGTCGGCTACGCCATCAATTATTACCAAGATTTTGTGCGTCCAAATAAATCTTATCGGAAAGCAACCGATGACGAGCGCGCGGCCCTTCAAGACCTGGCAGCACGATTGCGCGCCTTGCCTGATGATGCGGATGCCGAGGCCATCCAAACCGAAGTCTATGAAGTTGGAAAAGGCGATGCGTTTGCTGAGCTCAAAGACTGGTTCAAAGCGCTTTATGAAATCCTGCTTGGCCAGAGCCAAGGACCACGTATGGGATCATTCATCGCATTGTATGGAAAAGACGAATCACTTGAACTGATTGAGCGTGCGATCAAAGGCGACGACTTGGCTGCTTGATCAACCGTCAGCGTTGATACGCTGAATGATGGCGTCACGGACAACATCTGCCAGGGCGTTATCGGACTGACAGGTTCCTGCATTTCGATGTCCACCGCCTCCGTATGTCAGCATCAGTTCACCAATATTGGTATTCGATGTTTTATTAAAGATCGACTTGCCGACCGCAAACACCGTGTTTTGTTGTGCCCGCCCCCAAAGCACATGCATTGATATATTGCACTCAGGGAACAGCGCATAAACCATGAAGCGGTTTACCACGTAAATTTGTTCTTCCTCCCGGAGATCAAGGACCACCAGATTGCCGTGAACTGTCGTGCAGCGTTTGATTTGCTCTTTCGCCAGTTCTTCGTGCTCTCGGTACAAATCAACGCGCTCTTTGACATCGGGATGTTCAAGTATGTCATCGATATCATAGCGGCGGCAGTAATCTATCAATGACATCATGAGTTCGTAGTTGGGTACCCGGAATCCTCGATAACGACCTAAGCCGGTTCTGGAATCCATAATGAAGTTCAACAATGGCCAGCCATCCGCATTGATAACTTCTTCCAAGTCAAATTGTGCAGCATCCCCCTTGTCGACCGCTTCCATCATATCTTCGGAAATATCGGGGAAGCGTTTCTTGCCGCCGAAATAGTTATAGACAACCCGCGCTGCGCTTGGGGCCAAGGGGTCAATAATGTGATTATCATAGTGTTTACCGAGACGCTTAATCTCAGACAGGTGATGATCAAATGACGCAAAAATGCCCGGCGTATAAGGCAAGTTGGTCGAGATATCGTCCTCCGAAACTTCGATCTCGCCTTCTTGCATCTGGTTTGGATGCACGAACAAGATGTCGTTGATGAGATCAAGTTCTTCAAGCAACACCGCGCAAACAAGGCCATCAAAATCGCTTCGTGTGATCAGACGGAACATCTTTCCAGGAGGAAAGTCGAGACGAATCTCATCGTTCCCTTCGATGGCTTTTTCTTCCTCGACCAATTCGTCGTCTTCAATTTCGCTCGGATCTATCTCGTTGCCGTCTTCATCGACATAGACGATATCGAAATCATCATCGTCATCGTCATCGCCCAAAGCATCAATCAAACGCGAGACATCTTCTTCATCATCAGCATCTTTGAATTGGTCTTGAATAGCAGGAGCCTCAGTGGGCTCGGTCTCGGGACGATCATACGTCGCCACAGAGATCGGTGGTGGACCATCGTCATCCATTTCGACGTTCTCTGAGGATGCAGTAGTTGACAGGCGCGTATAGATATCTTCATCAGACTCCGTTACATCCTCGGACGAATCTCTACCAAAAGCCTCCATTGTTTCTCTCGGTGCTTCCGGTGGGATGTCCGTTTTTCTGGAATACGCCTCTAGAGGTCGCTGAACCAAAACACCGATATCCAACGACGATAACCAATTCATGAAGTGACCGACATTCTTATCTCGGAAACATGGGCCCGATCGAGGTGCAACTATATCCACCTCAAGCCGCTTGATCTGCGCCATCCAATCATCCCGCGCAGTTCCTGAAGCAAACCAAGTTTGATGAAACGCATTCATCGCATGACCGATTAAGGCAAATTTCTCACAGAATGGCGTGTGATCTTCAGCCCACTGCCCTTCTGCCGTGCCGATATCGCTCGTGTATAGAACGCGTGTTGTCGGATCATAAAGCGACAGCGATGCCGCAGTCGGCAAATAAGATGCAGCAATCAGGTGCAATGACGACCCATCGGCCAGGGGAACTTCGCCCCCATTTTCTGACACGGCATGAATGTTCAATTCCGGGTCGATGTGAAGCAGTTCAGGAGCAATCGCTTCGGCGGCATATATCGGCGTATCAAAGCCCAATACTTCAGCCCAAAGTCCAACAGAGCCGCACGTATGAGCGCCAATTTGTGTGATGACGATAGCCGTAATTTTTGATAGCTCGATTTTCTCAGAAATGGCGTTCAAAAGCGGTGCGAAATCCGCTGTACCACCGGGATCGATAAGTATGACCTGGTCACCAGAGCATACAACGTAGTGCGTCGCTATACGCGCACCACTTGCCTCTTCTGCTGGCCGTCGAAATGCCAACCAGAGATGATCTTTTTCTTCGGCCAATACGTGACAGAGCATGACAGACTCCCTATCCCCGGTGAGAGCTTACCGCTCAAAATCGGACGCGCCAAGCAAGGAGATAGTGGAAAATTTCTGAAAATTACGAGCAACTTAGAAATCAAGACCGTTAATCAACCGCTGGCGGCGCGACGCAGACGAGATCATAATCATAACGCTCTGTAATCGTCCCGGCATGCTGGAATACATCCAAAATCACCTCATAAGCCTCTCGGGTAATCTCAACGTGGGGAGTCCACGTGCCCAACTGCTGATAGGTTGCGATACAGTCTGCCAAAACAGCCTCATCAATGTCAGGAAAATACGGTTTTTCTGCCTTGGCGATCTCGGCAGCAGGCGTTTCGTTCATATACGCGCGCGTTTTCGTGTATGCACGTGTGAATGCCTTAGCCATATCAGTTTCAAGCCATTCTCGTGTGGCCGCCAAACTGGAAAAACCACATGGGCCGATTTGCGGACCGACTTGAGCCACGATATGGCCGATGCCGTCCGCCTGCAATTGTTGCGGATATGGCCCCTGTTGCTGAACATAAGCTCCCTGCCCATTGCGGAACGCTGCATCGATATCGGCGGCTCCGCCAGGTGTGATAGGGATGATCTTGTCGTAATCGATCCCAGCCTTGTGGCATGCGTATCGGAACATCGCGTTCGGCTGTCCAGCTTTGAACATCACCACTTCTGCGCCTTCTAACTTGTCCCAGGTAAAATCTGGATCAGCCTCGCGCCCTGTGATGAAAAAACCATCCATCTCGTTAATTTGCGCAAAGTGCACGACAGGCGGTGTTTCGCCATTATTAAGTGGGCCAAAACCTTGGCTCAATGCCGACTGCACGACATGCGAGGACCCATCAATAAGCGATTCAATCGCGGATTTACCAGGTGGCGATATAGACCAATCTGCCTCCAATCCCTCTTCAGCCAAAAAACCACCTGACATCGTCGAAATCAGAGGCGAATAAAATGCAGAAAACAGTGTGAATTGAATATTGATCTTTTCCATGTCGAACCCCGTTTTATTGATTGAATCAATCGTTCCATAGCAAACGTTTAAGTTCAACCGACACACACAAAAAAAGGCCGGTACACATGGCACCGACCTTCTTTGAAATTAAAAATGGCACGATTAATTATGCAGCAGCACGGATTGCAGCGGCCTTTACGCCATCATTTACATGCTCTTCGAATTGCACAAAGTTTTCTGCAAAAAGATGGGTTAGAGCACGTGCTTGCGCATCGTAAGCTGCACCATCAGCCCAAGTGTTTTTAGGATTGAGCACTTCGTCCGGCACACCAGGACAGCTATTTGGAACCAAAACACCAAAGTTAGGGTCTTCAACGAATTCAGCTGACTCCAAACTACCGTCAAGTGCTGCATTCAGCATGGCCCGCGTGTGGGCGATTTTCATCCGATCGCCAACACCGTAAGCACCGCCAGACCAGCCCGTATTCACGAGCCAGCATTTTGCATTTTGAGCCGCCATCTTATCGCCCAACAACTTGGCATAGACCGTCGGATGACGTGGCATGAACGGCGCACCAAAGCATGTAGAGAACGTCGCTGCTGGTTCTTTCAAACCTCGCTCTGTCCCAGCAACCTTGGCTGTGTAACCGGACAAGAAATGATACATCGCTTGTTCAGGTGTCAGTTGGCTAATCGGTGGCAACACGCCAAACGCATCACACGTCAGCATCACGATATTTTGTGGCAAGCCACCTTGGCTGGTTGGAGATGCATTCGGGATTTTGTCGATATTGTAAGACAAACGACCGTTTTCGGTGAACGTCGTATCAAAGAAATCGTATTCCCGTGTATTTGGGTCCATCGCCACATTTTCGACGATCGTGCCAAATTCAGACGCCACAGCGAAAATCTCAGGCTCAGTCTCGGCTGTAAGATTAATCGATTTGGCATAACAGCCGCCTTCAAAGTTGAAGACACCCGTCGGAGACCAACCGTGCTCGTCATCGCCGATGAGTGTACGGGAGCTATCTGCGGACAAAGTAGTCTTACCCGTACCCGATAGGCCAAAGAAGATCGCTGTATCACCCTTGGGACCAATGTTAGCGGAGCAATGCATTGGCAATACATCACGCGCTGGCATAAGGAAGTTCATCACCGAGAAGATCGATTTTTTGATCTCGCCAGCATAAGCAGAACCGCCAACAATGATCATGCGACGCTTTAGATTCAAAATCACAAATGTCTCAGACGTGGTACCTTCTGTCGCGGCATCGGCCTCGACACTAGGCGCCTGCAACACAGTAAACTGAGGCTGGAAATCCTCTAGCTCAGAATCATTGGGCTGAATGAACATGTTTCGCGCGAACAAGTTGTGCCAAGCGTTCTCGGTCACGATGCGGACAGGCAGACGATAGGTCTCGTCGGCGCCTGCGTAGCAATCCTGGACGAATGCATCACGGCCTTCGAAATGACGAAGAACTTTGCTCAGCAATTTCTCAAAATTTTCTTCTGAAATTGGGCGGTTTACGTCGCCCCACCAGATATCATCTGAGTTTTCGTCTTCTTGAACAACAAATCGGTCATTCGGGGAGCGGCCTGTGTGACTGCCGGTATATGCGACGAACGAACCACCTTGGCCCATCTGTCCTTCGCCACGGCGAATCGCTTCCTCATAAAGTCGAGGCGCTGAAAAATTCCAAAACGCATTTTCGACTTTGTCTAAACCGTACTGATCCAAGCCATTACGGCTGATCTTGTGACCGATGTTTTGCAAAGTTCCCTCACTCCTTGTAGGGCGGATTATGGTCTTCCGCCTGTCCTATTTTGAGGTGGTGACGATAGACAATGGAAAAGCGGCAAACAAGGGAAACTGGCGCTTTTCAGCCCTTTTATCGGGGATAAATCACCAACATCACTTTCGGCTTCTATTTTTGGGTTCTCGCTTCTTCTGCCATCTTGATCAGTGTTTTCCGGCAGGTCTTTGAATCTATTACAGTATTATGAAAATCGACGCGTGCGTATCGGCCATCGGTGCGCAAATCGACACCATCTGAGTCGCATCCAGTCATCTTCCAATTTCCTGGCTTCCGCCCCACCAAACCCGTCGCGTAAGCCTGTATCGCATCCGTATGATCCGAATTCATATGCGCAACAACACTTTCTTCCATCTCGGATATCTCTTTGGCGACCTTTGATGGCGTCAAAATGTGTTTGCCTTCAAACCAAATCGCGCGCGCAAACCCACCGACGTAATGGGCACGTTCAACGGTCATTCGAAAAAAGCCGAAATCACCGAACCCTTCGTACAAAGATGCTTCTGGGTGGCGTGCCAAGAATCGCGCGCGCAGATCAATTGATTTAACCCTCTTGATCTTGCCCATCAACGACACACGCGGCCCAGTCTGTGGGTTTTGACGGCGTGATGTGTCTTCGACCAAAAGCGATGCTTGACCACTTCTGAGTAGATTCTTGGTGTGGTCGGACAGGGTCGAAAACAAGAAAATGGGTTGTGCACGATGATCACACGCATAGGTGACAAACGACGCGTAAGGCGCGCCGCCTTCTGCCATATTCGTCGCCAGCGTGCCAACACCACGTTTACGAAGCAATAATCGAACAATATCTGCGTTTCTACGCTCTACCATATTTGTGCCCAGTGAATTTTATACACCCGGTCATACGATGGTCCCTTATGCTAAATCAGGCAATCGCCGAGGATAATGATCTAGAGCAATATTTTTTATAGCCACGCGAACCAGTCATCAAACATGCCATCGAGATCACTACGGAATCTCTGCCTTATTTTGCCCAGATTGGGTTATAATTATGACACAAAGAAGATTTAGACACAGCATCATTGGATTATTGCGCATAGGAAAAAAGCAGATGCAGCACAAAATCGCCCTAGTCGACGACGACGAAAATATTTTGACTTCGGTCTCTATGGCGCTCGAAGCAGAGGGCTACAACGTCGATACCTACACAGATGGTCAAAAGGCTCTGGCGGGGATTGGTAGTCACCCCGTCGATCTAGCGGTGCTTGATATCAAGATGCCGCATATGGACGGCATGGAACTGCTGGGTGAGATCCGCAAAAACGATCAAATGCCGATTATATTCCTGACCTCGAAAGATGACGAGGTCGATGAATTGCTCGGTCTTCGAATGGGTGCAGACGATTACATTAAAAAGCCTTTTTCACAGCGGCTCCTTATCGAACGCATTCGAGCCATCTTGCGACGTCAGGACAGCGCGCCAACAGATGAAGATGGTGAAGGGCCCAACACCATCCGACGCGGAGATTTAATGCTGGATCCAGACCGACACGTCTGTACCTGGAAAGGCCAACACGTCACGTTGACGGTCACAGAATTCTTGATCGTCGAAGTATTATCCCGCCGTCCAGGCCACGTAAAAAATCGCGATCAGCTGATCGATGCTGCGTATGGCGAGAATATTTACGTCGAAGATCGCACCATCGACAGCCACATTAAGCGACTTCGTCGTAAATTCCGTGAAGTCGATTCCGAATTCTCTGAGATAGAGACCCTTTACGGTGTCGGGTATCGGTATAAAGCTGCGTAACAGCTAATCCGACGGCGTGACAAACTACGCCGCACGACACGGGGGCAGACATGAAAACAGGGGGAGATGAGGTCGATAGCCGACATGCGGCGCGCGCACCGAAGCGCAAACCCCTGATTTCGCCGCTTACCCGCCGCATTCTGACCGTCAATCTAATCGCGCTGGGCACACTCGTTGCCGGATTACTATACCTCGGCGAATACCGCAGATCACTGATCAAAAATGAGCTGGCGTCGTTGCAGGTGCAGGCAGAAATGTTTGCAGCGGCTCTGGGTGAGGGTGCTGTCGTGTCCGATACCCCGACTGGCCAGTACTTGGTGTCGGATATCGCATATCAGATTACACGGCGTCTGGCTCAAACCACGGGTACACGCGCGAGATTATTTCGAGCCGATGGTGTGATGATCGCAGATTCCCGCCGGTTGGGAGCAGCTGGCGGGGCTGTTCAGATTGAAATTCTGGCCCCACCAAAAGCTGATTTTGACTTGTTGACTTATCTATTGAACCAGTACGAGCGTTTGGCCCGCAAAATCCGAGACGAAGAGAAACTGCCAAAATACCACGAAAGCCCGCTGCAAACGGCGAATGACTATTTTGAAGCGTCAGCCGCATTGCAAGGTGATAGTGCCGTCGCTGCACGAAGATTTGGGGACTCTGGTTTGATACTGTCCGCGTCTGTTCCAGTGCAACGCTACAAGCAGATCATGGGATCTTTGATGTTGTCCAAAGATGGCAAGAGCATTGAAGACGCTGTTTACGATGTTCGCCTTGATATCTTAAAAGTCGTCGCCGTCGCGATGCTCATCACAATTTTACTCTCGTTGTACTTGGCCGGGACCATCGCACGTCCCATTCGCAGGCTCGCGGAGTCAGCCGAACGCATTCGTCACGACCATGGTCGAACAGCAACCATGCCAGAATTAACCCGCCGAAAAGACGAAATTGGCGATCTGGCAACCAGCCTTCGTGAAATGACGGAAGCCTTGTGGCTGCGCATGGATGCGATCGAACGTTTTGCCGCCGATGTCGCCCACGAGATCAAGAACCCTCTGACATCACTGAGATCGGCGGTCGAAACAGCCGGGCGGATCGAAGATCCTGAAAAGCGCGCCAAACTGATGGCCATTATCCAAGATGATGTCGCGCGCCTGGATCGTTTGATCAGTGATATTTCTGATGCATCACGATTGGATGCAGAACTCAGCCGATCTGAATTGGCCCCCGTCGATTTGGCAGGGCTGATAAATGCGCTGGCAGAAATGCACAATTCCACATCTGATGGTGAACGCATTCCCGTCCAACTCGAGATCATCTCGAACTCGGATATGGTTGTCGAAGGGATTGAAGATCGCCTCGTTCAGGTCTTCAGGAACCTCATTACCAATGCAGTGACCTTTTCTCCCGAGGGCGGACGCATCAAAATCGGCCTTGGGCAGGAAAATGGCTGGTTGGTTGTAACAGTCGATGATGACGGGCCTGGCATTCCTCATGATAAAGAGGCCGAGATATTCGACCGTTTTTATACATCACGTCCCGAAGGTGAGAAATTTGGAACCCACTCAGGGCTGGGTTTGGCGATCTCCAAACAGATTATCGATACCCACGATGGTGAAATTTCTGCAACGAACCGCCGTGCACCTAATGGTGGAATTCTCGGCGCACGGTTTATAATTCGGTTGCCTGCGCGCAACGCTTGACCCATTTGTGCATAACGTCATCCTGAAGGCCACGACAAGAACGAAAAATATGGGCTTGGCATATGGTGGCAGAACAAATTCACGCGACATGCGTTTCCATTGATGGGCGGGGCGTGATCTTGCGCGGTCCATCGGGAAGCGGAAAATCTGATCTCGCCCTTCGGTTGATTGATCAGGGTGGTATCCTGGTCGCAGATGATCGGGTCGATTTATGTATACGTGATGGCGATGCCGTCGCCAGCTCACCCAAAAATATTGCTGGCCAGCTTGAAGTTCGAGGGGTCGGCATCGTGCGTCTGGCATACCAAGAAGAAACTCGCATCGACTTGATTGTTGATCTTGTCGAACGCGACATAGTGCCTCGCCTACCAGAAGGCACGCCTACGTCTCTGCTCGGCGTGAAAATCTCGCATCTTCAATTGCACGCTTTTGACTCATCCACACCCATTAAAATCAGGCTTGCGTTGGGGGCGTCAAAAGACGCTATGGTAGCGCCATAATGGATGAAATTTTGGCCCCTACGAATGTTATTCTTGTCACCGGTGTTTCCGGCGCGGGAAAGAGTTCTGCGCTCAAGCTTCTCGAAGATTTGGGCTACGAAGCCGTCGACAATATGCCTCTATCATTGGTTTCTCGATTGGTGCTGGGCGCCGATGGGGTAGATGCGCTTGTGATAGAGGGCGCACCGTTGGCCATTGGCGTCGATATAAGAACGCGAGATTTTGATACAGACGCGTTTCTCAGTTTGCTTGATCGATTGGCAAAAGAGTCAAAAATTTCGGCTAGTCTTCTGTTTATTAATTGTGATGACGATGTTTTGGGACGACGATTTGAAGCAACCCGCCGACGACACCCGTTGGCCGCTGATCGACCGGTCATTGATGGAATACGCCATGAACGTCAAATAATGGCGCCGCTTCAATCACGGGCGGATTTGGTGATCGACACGACTGATTTCGCACTGGGTGATCTAAAGGCCCGTTTAGATATCACGTACGGCCTGAGCGATGATCCAGGCTTGGCGATTTTTGTTCAGTCATTTTCGTTCAAGCGCGGCGTGCCCCGGGCTGCTGATCTGGTTTTCGATGTACGCTTCTTCACCAATCCATTTTATGATTTAACTTTGCGACCATTGACGGGCCAATCAGAAGCTGTGCAGGCCTTTATCGGCAAAGACCCGGCCTTCGATGGCTTCTTTGACCATTTGACTGGCATGATCGGCCCGCTGCTGCCACGCTATCGCGCCGAGGGAAAAAGCTATTTGACCATCGCTTTTGGCTGTACGGGCGGGCGTCATCGATCGGTATTTTTGGCAGAACATTTTGCCGCATGGCTGGGCAATCAGGATTGGCATAACGATGTCCGTCACAGGGACTTGGACAAAGCCTGAAAATCAGACCACAATTTCCGTCTTCAGGGATGAATCAACAACAAGGATCACATGCAAATGATCGGATTAGTGCTCGTAACCCATGGGCGTTTAGCGTTGGAGCTTGTCGCTGCGCTAGAACATGTGGTTGGCCCACAAGAAAACATCGCAACGGTTTGCATTGGGCCCGATGACGACATGGAGCAGCGACGTCAAGAAATCGTCACCAAAACCGCTGATGTGAATGTGGGTGATGGAGTCATCGTGTTGACTGATATGTTTGGCGGCACGCCGTCAAACTTAGCGATATCCATCATGGAAAAATCTCAGATTGAGGTGATCGCAGGGGTAAACTTACCCATGTTGATCAAGTTGGCCTCGATCCGGGGGAGCCAAGCGATTGATGACGCCGCCACGGAAGCACAGGACGCCGGGCGCAAATACATCAACATCGCCTCTCAGTTACTTCAAAGCGAAGGCGACTGACTGGCTAATGACGACTCCAGAACCAAGAAAACTAACCATTCAAAACAAAAAGGGTCTGCACGCCCGCGCGGCGGCAAAATTCGTTAGCGTAGCAGGTTCGTTCGAAGCCTCTATCCAGGTCGAGCGAAACGGCCAAAACGTATCCGGGCGGTCCATTATGGGACTGATGATGTTGGCCGCTAGCCCTGGTACTACCATCTTAGTCTCTGCCGAGGGTATCGATGCGTCCCAAGCACTAGATGCAATCCAAGAACTCGTCGACAACAAGTTCGAGGAGGATTGATCAAGAAAGCCTCGCTCTTGATCCCACGTATCCATGGCCAAAGACAAAAAAACCGTCAAGAAAACCAAAAGCGGAGAGCGCCGCATTCAAGGACTGGCCGCTGCATCTGGCATCGCCATCGGACCGGCGCACGTCCGAGGATACGATGATCTGGATATTCCCGAATATTCCATCGCCAAACGCAAAGTTCCAAAAGAACTAGAGCGCTTGGATCGCGCTGTCGCTGTCGCGAGACGGCAAATTAGAATCCTGCAGGACCGCGCTAAAAAAATGCGTGGTGCGGCAGGAGAAGAGCTCTCCTTATTGTTCGATGCTTATCTTGCAATGCTTGAGGATTCGCGTCTTGTACGTGGTGCCCGGGCCATGATCGAGACAGACCGCATCAATGCAGAATCAGCCGTGAATGCACAACTGAATGAACTCGCGTCACGATTTGAAGCCATGGAAGACGCCTATATCGCGGCGCGCTTAGACGATATCCGCGAAGTCGGCACACGCCTTTTGCGTAACCTGACACGTCGTCCAGACAAAACAAATTTCGAGTTGCCCAAGGGCAGCATCCTGATTGCTGAGCAACTCAGCCCCGCCGACATGGCGCAAATCGATCCAGACCGCGTGCATGCCGTTGCCGCAACGCTAGGCGGTATGGCGGGGCACACCGCGATCATGGCACGCGCACTGGGCATCCCCGCGGTATTAGGGGCCGCAGATTTGATGCAGGGTGTACAAACAGGCACCACAGTCATCGTTGATGGCTTTGGAGGCAATGTCATCATTGATCCAGCACCTGCCGTCATTAAGAAATACGAAAAACATAGCGCCGAGATGCGTCGTAAGGCCCGCAGTTTGGACCGCTTGCGCAATCAACCTGCGATCTCTCGCGATGGAATTAAAATTGGCATGATGGCCAACGTTGAATTGCCGCTTGAAATGGAAATGGTCAAACAAGCGGGTGCCGAGGGCATCGGCTTGTTACGCACCGAGTTCATGTTCATGAATCGCGAAGACATTCCAACAGAGGATGAGCAGTTCGCCGTCTTGAGCGAGATTGGCGATGGTATCGGTGATCACATTATGACCATCCGCACCTTGGATGTTGGTGGAGAGAAGCCAGCGCCTGCCCTATTGGGAAATATCGACGAGGCCGCGGCATCGGCACTTGGAATACGTGGTATTCGTTTATCGCTCGCTGACCCCAGCACGCTTCAAACTCAATTTCGCGCCATTCTACGGCTGGCCAATGATCGCAATGTGCGGATTTTATTACCCATGGTGACAACCCCATCCGAGGTTCGAAAGGCAAAGCGCGCCCTCACCGAAGAATCCAAGCGCATGAAACGCGCCGGGATCAAAATACCTGATAAGTTGCCGGATGTGGGTGTCATGATCGAAGTCCCGGGGGCCGCCTTGGCTGCAGATGCCTTGGCGCAAGTTAGCGATTTCTTTGCCATCGGATCGAACGATCTGACAATGTATACACTAGCCGTTGATCGCGCGAACGAACACGTCGCACATTTGTTTAATTCACTCCACCCTGCTGTCCTTCGATTGATGCAATTTTCAACCCAAGCGGCTTTGCGTGCGCGCATCCCCATTTCGATCTGCGGGGAAATGGCCGGTGATCCGCGTTACACCGCATTGCTGGTCGGCCTTGGCATTCACGATCTTTCGATGACCGCCGCCAGCATCCCCGAAGTTAAGAAACGCATCCGCGATATGGACGCCCTCGCCGCGTCACAACGCGCCATGCAAATCATGGAACAGACTGACGCCGGCCGCATCGCCATGATGATCGAGGATTTTAATGCGTTGGCGTAACTCTATTTCTTATTTGTCATGCTGAATTTATTTCAGCATCCATTCCTCCAGCGAAAAGATATGGAAGATCAGTAATGGATCCCAAATCAAGTTTGGGATGACATGTGGGGTCGCGTTGTCTAGCTAGCGGTGGCGCTTAACTTTTGCAAGGATTGGACCAGTCAGAAGTATCAGCTCTCAGGTTAGGGTGTTTGCAATCAATCACAGGAGTTGCCACCATGATCGAAGCCGTCCCCACCGTCCAAGTCGACAATGATCAATTTCGTGTTACCGAGTGGCGTTTTGCGCCTGGAGCCGAAACCGGCTGGCATCGCCATGAAATGAATTACGTTGTCGTGCCGATGACGACTGGCCAGCTAAAGATAGAACTGCCAGATGATGAGACTATGATATCTGATCTGACTGCAGGCATTTCATATGCGCGTGAAATCGGTGTCGAGCACAATGTGATCAACGCCAATGATTATGAGTTCGTGTTTGTAGAGGTCGAAGCGAAATAAGGCTCTTCATCAAAATTTGATTGTCTTCGTCTGGTCTGTGTTGGCAGCAGCATGAGCGAACTCGTTCTGAAATGTGGCTCTGGACTGTTGGGTTTATCATTCGAAACTATCCGTACTTTTACCTATTGCCGTTAAGCGTCCGCCCTGTTAAAACCTGTTCAAGAAAAAGATATAAAGAAATCTTTATATCTTTACATGCATTGATAACTGGTGCTTTCGCCGAACAGGAGCTGAGATAGATGACCGAATTTACCGATTACAAGATTGCCGATATGAGCCTCGCCGATTGGGGCCGCAAAGAACTCAGCATCGCTGAAAGCGAAATGCCGGGCCTGATGTCCACCATTGAAGAATATGGTGAGAGCCAGCCGCTTAAGGGTGCCAAAATCGCTGGTTCCCTGCACATGACCATTCAAACCGGTGTGTTGATCGAAACACTTCAGGCATTGGGTGCCGAAGTCCGCTGGGCATCGTGCAACATCTATTCGACACAAGACCATGCTGCGGCCGCTATTGCAGCTACAGGTACTCCTGTCTTTGCGATCAAAGGTGAAAGCCTCGAAGATTACTGGCAATATACGCACGAAATCTTCAACTGGGAAAATGGCACCGGCCCCAACATGATCTTGGATGATGGCGGTGACGCAACCCTTCTGATGCACTTGGGTAAAGAAGCGGAAAAAGATCTATCCGTACTGGATAACCCGGACAGCGAAGAAGCCGAAGTGATGTTCGCGGCGATCAAGGACCGTCTGAAGACTGACCCAACCTGGTACACCGATCATTCCAAAGACATCAAAGGTGTGACCGAAGAAACCACGACTGGTGTTCATCGTTTATATGGTATGGCCAAAAAAGGCACGCTGATGTTCCCCGCAATCAACGTCAACGACTCCGTCACCAAGTCCAAGTTCGACAACAAGTATGGTTGCCGTGAAAGCTTGGTTGATGCGATCCGTCGTGCGACCGACGTGATGATGGCTGGTAAAGTTGCATGTGTCGCCGGTTTCGGTGATGTGGGTAAAGGTTCCGCCGAAAGCCTGCGCCAAGCGGGTTGTCGCGTTATGGTGACCGAAGCGGATCCCATCTGCGCGCTGCAAGCCGCCATGGAAGGGTTCGAAGTCGTGACCATGGAAGAAGCAGCGCCTCGCGCGGACATCTTCTGCACCGCGACAGGCAACGTCGATGTGATCACCGTTGACCACATGCGGGCCATGAAGGACCGCGCAATTGTGTGCAACATCGGTCACTTCGACAGCGAAATCCAGGTCGCCGGCCTCAACAACATGAAGTGGGATGAAATCAAACCACAAGTGGACGAAGTCACTTTCCCGGACGATCACCGGATTATCATGCTGGCAAAAGGTCGCTTGGTGAATTTGGGTTGTGCCACCGGCCACCCAAGTTTCGTAATGTCTGCATCCTTTACCAACCAAGTCCTGGCACAGATCGAACTTTGGGCCAACAATGAAGATGGCAAATACAAGAATGACGTTTACGTGTTGCCAAAGCATCTGGACGAGAAGGTTGCGATGCTGCACCTCGACAAATTGGGCGTCATGCTAACCCAGTTGTCTCAACAACAAGCCGATTACATCGGCGTATCTGTAGATGGGCCGCACAAGCCAGAGACCTATCGTTACTAAGAACGTTTTCGACTAAGATCATCCAAGCCCCGGGTCGCCCTCGCGATCCGGGGTTTTCTATTTCCCACGCGGATCCTGATTTGTTTCGCGACGTATATCGGTTACACCTTTAAGGATGGGACTGATCGACGATCACAACAGAAACATTTGGATCATTGCCGGCCCGCCTGGATCGGGCAAAACGTCGCTCAGCCAACGTCTATTTCCTGATTGGATGGGAACATCCAGACACATTGATGCTGACGACAAGCAGGGGTATAGCCCGGCTGATGACCTGCCCAAAGGCACAATTCATCAAATCGTCCCTGTTTCCAAGCGCCTAGCCATAGCTGAACTGGCGAACCGAAGTTTCGTTATTGAAACGCGGATGGTTAGCCGAAAACCATTAGCGACAGCAATTAAACTCAGACGAAGAGGGTGGCGCGTTCATTTTGTTTATCTCGCGCTGCCCAGCTTAGGTGGATGTTGGCAGCGTATCCGCCAGCGCGTTGCCAGAGGAGGTAACGACATCTCGGACGATGTTATGGACAAGGCATTCCTGGCTTCTATGAAGAATTTGCCCCAGTACATAGAAACAGCTGATCGGTGGCTGATATTGGATAGTTCGGGTGTTCGCCCCCCACGAATTGCCCGCGGACGGGCTTTTCAGGCCATTCCCAATCAGCGCGATGCACTGCAAGGTTTATTGCCTGATTTTCCGTTCCGACGTTGGACAAAAGATATTGAAAAAGATAACTGGGCAGACCCTGTCCAATGGGAGTTTGTATCGCTGGCAAAGTGGGAACGAACAGTCAGCCATCTTCTCGACGTTGCGGAGAAAATGACCGACAGAGACTTGAGCCATTAAAAGTGACATTTTTTCACAAGCTGAAGCTTGGCGCACTCGGGCAACCCGCGTAGACTCTTCCTGTGGTCGATTTAATTGCATTTATTCCATATCTGATGACTGGCATTGCCTTTGGCGCACTGGTCGTTTTGCCGTTCGTCTTCGTTTATCGATCCAGAGCACGTGAGTCGGCATCCGATCTAAAACGCGCAGAAAGTAATGGCCGACGCGCACGTGAAATTTTAGCCGTCGCACCTGATGGCATATTCCTGTGGGATCACGCCACCGGCGGTATCAGTTGCTCACGCCGCTTGGCAGATATGCTGGACCTGAAAGCGGGCACCTTGGCCCGTTATGATGATATTCGCGCGTGTTTTTCTGACCATGAGCGCCAAGAACTTGAACAAAGTGTCAGTCTGCTACGCGCAAAAGGAACATCATTTGAGATCACCCTTCAACGTGGGCGATCAGTCTTTCAGGCATTTGGATCGCGCGCATCCGCGACTGATGGCGCTGCGGTAGCGGATATCGTCTGGATGCGAGACATCACCGAGCTCGGCGGGACAATGTCACAGCCGGTGAGCAGAAACACCTCAGGACTAGAAGACAAACACCTCACAGCACTCTTGGACACACTCCCTATTCCGCTTTGGCTGCGAGACCCGGAATTGAATATCGCGTTTAAGAACCGGGCCGCCGAGCGCGTGGATGGTTTTGATGACGATCTGGCGGCGCGCGCACGAACCAATCGTGCCCCCCTAATTGGGACCGCTGACTTTTCCGAAAACGGCGCGTCAAAGACGATGCAAATTACCGAAACTCCATTATCAACCAATAACACAGGTAAGGGGGGCACGATTGGCTTTGCCATCGACATCCCAGAGGTCTCTAAACTGGCGGTAGCTGCTCCAAAAATTGACAATACTGCCGGACGCGTAAATCCATCTGACATATTGCAACCATTGGATATTGGTGTCGTTGTATTTGACGTGGACACTCAAGTTGTCGCGGCAAATAACGCGTTTGCCGAATTATGGAATTTGGATTCCGACTGGCTTGATACCCGCCCGACAATGGCGGACCTTCTCATCAAGTTGCGCGAATTGCGCCGATTACCCGAGGTTGCCGATTTCGCTGAGTTTCGTCGCAGCGAAATTGGCCGGTTTGGTTCACTTAAATCGATTTACGAAGATGACATGCATCTACCCGATGGACGAACTGTCAGACGCCGTATTAGCCCGCTCGAAGACGGCGGCCTGGTCATGGCTTGCGAGGATGTCTCTGGAAGCCTCGATCTCAAACGCTCATTGAAATCATTGGATCGCGTTCAGCGCACCACGCTCGAAAATTTGCGCGAGGGTGTTATCGTTTTCGGCGCCGATGGTCGCCTTCAACTTACAAACCAACGCATGCTCGAACTCTGGGATTTGACAGCTGACGACCTGGTTCAGGACCTTCGCTTGCCGGATGTCATCCAAGCTCTGGGTATGCGAATGGCCGCAGACAACGAACCCTGGCAAGATCGCAAAACACGCATTGCCGCTGAAATTCTGGATCGCCAAGCCTCTACGGGTCGTGTGGAATTAATCAACGGTCATATGATGGCATTTGCCAACATTCCCCTTCCCGATGGGGCGACATTGGTCAGTTATGTGGACATCACCGACTCGTTCCGGGTTGAAGAAGCGTTGCGCGAACGGGCGAGGACCTTGGCAGAGGCAGATCGGATGAAAACGGAATTCATCGCCAAAGTCGCCAACGAAGTGCGAACACCACTCAACACGATTCACGGTTTTGCCGATATCCTAGGCAAAGAGATGTTTGGTGAGTTGAATAACCGACAGCGTGAATATGCGGATGGCATTCTAGAAACATCTGACCGATTGTCCGATGTGGTGGCTGACATTTTGGATCTGGCCACGATTGAGGCCGGCCGCATGAAGTTGAGCATAGATACCATAGATGGGCATACAATTTTACTTGATGCCTTCAACTCTGTCAGCGATCGAGCACAGCAAAAGAACCTGCAAATGAATTTCGATTGCCCCCCTGATATCGGCTGGCTATCGGCGGATGAAAGACGCCTAAAACAAGTCTTCATCAACTTGTTAAACAACGCAGTCACATTTACTCCAAAACTGGGCACGATCACATTAAGCGCGGAGCGCGATGATGATGGACTCACGGTGCTCATCAGTGACAGCGGCCCCGGCATTCCAAAATCTGAGCGGGACCGCGTGTTCGAGCCATTTGCGCACGCTGGCGTGGAAACCCGTGCAGGTGATGGCCCAGGACTGGGTCTCACAATCGTCAGAAAATTCATGGAACTTCACGGTGGCGCGGTGGAAATCCGCTCAAACAAAGCACGTGGTACGACAGTGGTTTGTGTGCTTCCTGACAATGGAAGCGACATCAGGGTTGCATCCAATGCCGGTCATCATGCTATCGTAACAGACAAAGCAGCTGAATAACGACCAACAAACGGCGAGGAAGCCCCTTGGACTTACAGACTTTATGCATTGTTGTTATTTTGGCGAGCGTCGTAACGATGCTGGTGCGCGCCATGCTGAACAATGCCAAGCCACGTTCAAAGTCCGTTGCTGGCAATCGCAAGCCTCCACCTGGGGCGTTTGCGCTAGATGATGCGCTCGACAAGATCAACGAAACCATTCGCATTTTGCAACATATGCTGGGTGATGATGCGCCGGGGCGACGCAATCCTGACGGTGGGCGTTTTTACATTGCGTATCTGATCGGCATCAGCCGTGAAATTGCACGTATGAACAAAGTGGCCTATGGACCCGCGCTCGAAACACCCATTCGGATGGAACTCATTCGATTAGGGATGGATGGAACAGATAGTTCCGATGCGATGGTGCGCATCATGCGTTCAGAAGAAGGTCAACATGGATTGGCCGCTGGTGAACTGGACGGGGCCGAGGCCTGCCATCCGAATTTCCAAGGTGAATATTTCTCTCGTATTCAGTCTTATTTCGCTGATTCTAAAGTGCGCGGGCAACGTTAACCAACCCCGCAATTTATCAGAGCGCCTCGACAGCTTCACAAAACCGTTCGATTTCAGCTTCGTCATTATAGTAATGCACCGAGGCACGGACAATCTGGGTCAGGCCACGTCGCGTCATGTCAATCAGCGTCGAGTCGTGCCGAGAGACGGATACATTTATGTTCTGCTCGCTCAGACGCGCCTTTATATCCTGAGGGTCAACGCCCACTTTGACGAACGTTGTGATCCCGCATTTTTGATGGCCAATATCGGTAACGGTCACGCCTGATATTGCTGACAAATCGTCACGGAGCTTATCCGCCAGCGAATTTATACGCTCCGATATGGGTACGATCCCCCATTCAAGTGCATAGTCCACAGCCACACCTAGACCAATGAAGCCGGCGACGTAGAATTCCCAATTTTCAAACCGTTTCGCACTTTTGACCAATTCGTAAGAATTGATGTCGGTCCATACAGCAGCCGAATGATCAATGTAAGCAGGTTCAAGCTGAAGCAGTAAATCTTTACGCATATATAAGAATCCAGTGCCACGCGGACCACGCAAATACTTGCGCCCCGTCACAGACAACGCATCACAGCCGATCTCTGTAACGTCGACAGGAAGTTGCCCCACGGACTGACACGCATCTAACAGGTAAAGAACCCCTGCCCGCTTCGCGATGGCACCAATCTCGACGGCGGGATTTACGAGTCCTCCATTGGTAGGTACATGCGTCACCGAAATCAATTTCACCTTATCATCGATCAGGTTTTCGAGTGCTCCTAGATCAGCAGCCCCCGCTTCATCACTGGGGATGACGACGATCTCGATTCCTTTGTCCCTCGCCGCTTGCAGATAAGACACATAGTTTGCAGCGTACTCCGCCTCGACCGTCAAAATTTTGTCGCCCGGTTGAAAGTCTCTAATCATCGCATGGAAGGCCATCAGCCAAGCTGCGGTGGCATTCTCAACCATGGCAATTTCATCAGGTGACGCATTGATCAATTCTGCGACCGCTGAATACGCACGGTCTTGCAGCGATTTGGCAATGGCATTCGCTTCGTAGCCACCGCGCGTCGCCTCTAAGTCGATATGATCATTGACGGCGTTGATAACCGCCGTCGGCATTAATCCTGCGCCAGCATTATTGAAATGCATGACATGTTGCGTACCGGGTGTTTCAGCACGAGCGCGAGCGATATCAATGGTCATGGCGCGTCAGGTATCCCCTTGGTTGTCGAATATTCAAAATGCAAAGCTTTATCAGGAAAAACCATTCCATGTGCATGGTGCGCAGCAGCAGCGGCTTCGGCAAACCCGGTTAAGATTAACTTCAATTTGCCAGGACAGTCCGCGATATCACCCACAGCATATATTCCAGCACGTGATGTCATAGCTGTCGCCGGGTCAATCGGAATGCCGGCACGACTGTCATCTAAACTCCAAGACCGAATGGGGCCTAAATCCTGTGACAAACCGTAAAATGGCAGCAGAACATCAGCTTCGATCTCGCGCTCGTTGTCGTCCAGATCAGCAACAATGACAGCTTCTAAATTACCGTCTATCCCCTCTAGCCGTTCCAACTGATAGGGAGCGACCAATTCAATCTGACCATCATCAATCAATGCTTCCATCTTGCGGACGCTATCCGGCATGGCGCGGAATTTGGCGCGTCGGTGGACAACACTCACACGTTCTGCAACACCTGATAAGACATTCGCCCAATCGACGGCGCTGTCTCCACCGCCTGCGATGACCACCCGCTTACCTGCAAAATCCGATGTCTTGGAAACCATGTATTTCACACCCTGACCCGGGCCAGCCGCCTCATAAGCCTCAATCCCCGCCATGGGTGGGCGTTTTGGGCCGAACGCCCCGACACCCGCAGCAATAATGACAACCTTTGCGTCAATTCCAACCCCAGCACTTGTGGTTAAATGAAAGTCGCCGGCCTCGCCGCTCAGGCCAATGACCTGCTGATTCAAATGGTAATGCGGATCGAAGGGGGCGGCCTGACGCTCCAACTGGCGAATTAATTCACCACCCGACACTTCGGGATACGCTGGAATGTCATAGATTGGTTTTTCAGGATAGAGCGCCGCGCATTGTCCGCCAATGGCCTCCAACGCATCGATCACACGGCATGACATGCCCAACATGCCACATTGGAAAACAGTGAATAGCCCGACTGGGCCTGCACCAATAATGGCGACATCCGTTGAAAATTGGGCGTTTTCGGCTGGCACAGTCACCTTGGATCGTTCCTTGTGGGATGAATTCGTCTGCTACAAGGATGGAGTCGATAAGCCCTTGGTTCAAGGGTTGTTCCAATCAACGTCGGGAAGTACAAACCGTTATGGCTCCAAACGCGATAATTCTGGCGACTCGGCACCTCCAGAACGAGGAAGAGACCCGAGATGCTGCTATAGCATTATCGAGGTATCTGAGACCCGGAGACGTCATTGCATTAGATGGCACGCTGGGTGCAGGCAAAACAGCATTTGCGCGAGCCTTGATCAACGCCATGCCGGGTGAGGCTGAGGATGTGCCAAGTCCTACGTTCACCTTGGTTCAAACGTATCAGCGCGGTGACGCCGAGGTTTGGCATTTCGACTTGTACCGCCTCGAAGATCCAGAAGATGTCTTTGAGTTGGGGATCGAAGACGCATTTGCTGATGCAATCAGTTTAATCGAATGGCCCGATAAACTCGGCAGCTATTTACCAAAGAAACATCTTCGGATCGTCTTGGCGCAGGACGGCGAATCGGATACACGAACCTTACAAATAATTGGTGATGAAAGCTGGCAAGGTCGGCTTTCCGAAGTTTTGGATGCGGACAAATAAATTGGCTGAGCGCACACGAGAAATAGAACAATTTTTAGAATCCGCAGGTTGGGCCGGCGCAGTCGTCACCGCATTGGCAGCGGACGCGTCATTTCGTCGGTATGATCGCATATCGCTGAATGATCGTCGCGCTGTTTTAATGGATGCGCCGCCACCGCAAGAAGACACGCGGCCCTTCATCCGGATCGCCAAATATCTGACCCAGATGGGCTTCAGCGCACCAAGGATTATGGCCGAAGACCCCGAACGAGGTTTTATATTACTCGAAGACTTGGGCGACGACACCTACACCCATGTATTAGCCAACGGGGGTGATATGCGCGATCTATACGCGCTGGCCATCGACACCCTTGTTCATTTGCACGAGGTCTCTGCCCCTTCAAATATCCCGAACGGCACACCTACCTATGACATGGACGCGTTGATGAAAGAAGCCATGTTGTTCGTCGAATGGTACTTACCCGCCATCACCGGCAAACCAACAGAACCTGCGTTGATGTCTTCTTATCAAGATGTTTGGCAGGCTTGTTTCCAGGACATTGCAAAATCACAAGAAACCCTGGTCCTTCGCGATTATCACGTGGACAATCTGATGTGGTTGCCGGGCCGCACTGGAACCGAACGATGTGGCTTATTGGATTTCCAAGATGCTCTGATTGGATCACGTGCCTACGATGTCATGTCATTGATTGAGGATGCCCGCCGAGATATCCCCGATTTAATCCGTGAAGAAATGATCAGCCGATATTTGTCGGCATCCCCTGACGTTACTGGGCAAGACTTTCGGCGCGATATCGCCATATTGGGTGCTGGCCGACATGCCAAAGTGATCGGGATTTTCACGCGACTCAGTGAACGAGACGGCAAGTCACAATACCTGCATCATATTTCCCGGGTATGGCGCTTATTGGAACGCGACCTGATGCATCCGGCTTTGACCGATGTCGCAGATTGGTTCGAACAAAACGTCCCACATGATTTAAGGCGCGTCCCCGCCGCACGGGGTGCTGCATAAAATGACGATAGAGGCGGTCATTCCAAAAACAGCAATGGTGCTATCGGCTGGCTTTGGCAAGCGAATGCGCCCCCTGACCAACACAATGCCAAAACCCATGGTGCCCCTAAATGGAACCCCGCTCATCGGTCATGTCATGAACCGGCTTGTGGACGTGGGCGTTGAACGCGCGATCGTCAATCTGCATTACTTGGGCGAGCAAATTCAAGATTACCTGGCAGATGAAAATCGCTTAGAGATCATCTTTTCCAACGAGGCTGATTTGTTAGAAACAGGCGGCGGCGTAAAGCACGCTATGCCACTTTTAGGCTCTGAGCCATTCTACGTGATCAATTCAGACGCTTTTTGGTTGGATGGGTATGAAAACACGCTTCGTCGTCTCGCTCGGGAATGGCGCGGAGATATAATGGATGTGCTTTTGGTGCTGCAATCGACTGTATATGCCTACGGATACGAGGGTCTGGGTGATTTTGATTCTGACGCCTCTGGAAAATTAGAGCGAAGACAAGAATCTGCTGTCACACCTTGGTTGTTCGCAGGCATTCAAATTTTGCATCCACGCGTCTTAAAAAACACACCGGAAGGCGCATTTTCTCTGAACGTCGTGTATGATCAGGCAATCGAAGCTGAACGGTTGTATGGCATGATCCACGATGGAGAATGGTTCCATATTGGCACGCCCGAAAGTATGGCGGAAACCGAAGAATTCTTGAACAAACCATTCGCCGGCGAAGAGAAAAGATAAAGTTTATATGTTCGACACACCTACGCCGCGAGTACTCAATATTCAAAGCGGCGCGTCATTTGTCGATACCCTTGCTCAAACTCTTCTGAGCCATTTTTCAGAGAACCCAATCGCTCTTTCATCTGTTCGGGTTTTGTTGCCGACTCGACGCGCATGCCGTGCCCTATCCGAGGCATTCTTACGCATCAGCGATGGCCAAGCCGTTTTGCTGCCGAGACTGACGCCCCTTGGAGATATCGACGAAGATGAACTGAGTATTTCCGAGCTGGATGTCATCGGCGATACCGCGAGTGGCACAGACTTACCCCCGGCTATCGCCGGCACACAGCGGCAGTTGTTGCTGGCGCGAGCAATTATGGCGATGCCGCAGCATCGCATGCAACCGGAACAAGCGACTGGTTTGGCGTCGGAGCTTGCCAAACTGCTTGATCAACTGGCGACCGAAGATAGCGATCCAGCAAAACTGCGTGACTTGGTCCCCGAGGATTATGCGACCCACTGGCAAGAAGTCCTGCAATTCTTAGAAATCCTGATCAGCACGTGGCCGGACATTCTGGCAGCCGAGGGCGCAATGGATCCAGCTGCGCGGCGAAATGCGCTACTGAGAGGGCAAGCCATCGTTTGGCGCTCTGCGCCACCAAGTACCCCGATCATCGCGGCGGGGTCCACAGGTTCGATCCCAGCAACCGCAGAGCTATTGAGTGTCATCGCGGGCCTGCCACAAGGCGCAGTGATTCTCCCAGGCCTGGATACAGCATTGGACGACGCTGCTTGGGAACAGTTGGGGCCGACCCATCCCCAATACGGATTACAGCAACTTCTGAAACGTTTGGGCATTTCCAGAGGTGACGTCATTGATATGTCACCATCAGGCACGTCCACAAACAGAGCTGAAGTATTATCTATGGCACTGCGACCCGCATCATCCGGTGTGACCGATGTTCCAGATGAGCAGAGCATTCGCGACAATTTAGAGGGTACCGTTCGTATCGACTGTCCGAGCCCCAGCGACGAGGCCACAGTGATTTCGTTAATTATGCGCCGAACGCTGGACACACCTGGGGAAACCTGCGCCCTGATCACGCCTGATCGTAACTTGGCACGCCGTGTCGCTGCGGCACTCGGGCGATGGGGTGTTGAGGTTGATGATTCTGCTGGTACACCGCTGATGTCGACACCGCCCGCGGCGTTTCTAAGATCACTGAGCGACGCTGTTATAAGGGATTTAGCCCCTATACCTCTGCTCGCATTACTGAAACATCCGTTCGCGGCTGGCGGCATGCCGGTCTCTGAATTTAGGGATCTGGTTCGTGCACTGGACAAGCACGCCCTTCGTGGCCCAAGGCCAGCGCCGGGGTTTGACGGATTGCGGACGGTAATCGGGAATAGATCGAAATACGTGCGCCTTCGCATGTTCGTTGGCCAATTAGAAGAAATTATTGAACCATTCGTCACCGCAATGCAGGCCAGCAGTGCAGACTACGGCGCACTCGCCAAACTGCATATTGAAACTGCGGAAAGACTCGCCGCAACCGATGAACAATCCGGATCAGAGCGGATTTGGGCCGGAGAAGCCGGAGAAGCGACCGCGCTTTTTGCATCGGAGCTAATGGACACGCTCTCGACCCTCGGACCGCAACCGCCCCACCAATATCATGGCGTGTTCGAGCGCCTGATGACGGGGCGTGCTGTGCGACCGAAGTATGGTGCGCATCCCAGGTTATTTATTTGGGGCCTTCTCGAAGCGCGGTTGCAGCATGCCGATACTATCATACTGGGCGGGCTGAACGAGGGAACGTGGCCACCACAATCCGAGACGAATCCTTGGATGAGCCGCCCGATGATGACTGACATGGGATTGGAGCCACCCGAACGGCGCATCGGTCTGACAGCGCATGATTTCCAACAAGCTTTTGCTGCGCCCAGAGTTTATCTGACTCGCGCGGAAAAAGTCAGTGGCACGCCCACGGTTCCCTCCAGGTGGTTGTTACGTGTCGACAACGTGCTGGAGCGCGCAGGGGCTAAGAATGCGCTCGATATCCCCACCACTGAAAGTTGGTTAAATTGGGCCGACACGATGGATAGCGCCTCCCACGTTCCTGTAAGGCCGCCGAAACCTTGCCCGCCCACCTCGGCGCGCCCAAACGAATTGTCGGTGACCCGAATCGAAACATTGATCCGCGATCCTTACTCTATATACGCCCGATATGTTCTTGGACTCCGTCCACTAGATGACATTGATGCGGATCCAGGCGCAGCAGAACGCGGCACCATGGTGCACAGTGCGTTGGATGCTTTCATTCGCGCTTATCCAGATCACGTGCCAGAAAATGCCAAGCAGCATCTCATGACATTCGGCCAGCATGCCTTCGGCGGATTGTTAAATCGGCCGGGAGTACGCGCATTTTGGTGGCCCCGGTTTGAACGTATCGCGGATTGGTTTCTTGAATGGCAACGCCAACGCATCGCGGAAGGCTGGCGAACAGTCCTGAGCGAGGAAACAGGCGCCATATCCATTGATGCCGTCGCGGGTGGATTTAAGATCACAGCTAAGCCTGACCGGATTGATTTCAGAGAAGATATCGGCCTTGCGATTTTGGATTACAAAACCGGTTCGCCGCCCAATAAGAAACAAGTGAACAGTGGTCTGAGCCCGCAGTTGCCCCTTGAAGCCCTGATCGCAATGGCAGGAAATTTCGAGAACCTACCCAGCCAAGATGTGCAGCAACTTATGTATGTCCGATTATCGGGCGGTCGATTACCCGGCAAAGAGCTTATTATTGATCTCGATATTACAGAATTGACTGAAAAAACAATCGAGGGGGTCCATCGATTGTTGACCCGGTTTGCCAGTCCCGAAACACCATATACCTCGCGCCCACGCCCCCAATTCGAGAGCCGGTTTGGGGACTATGACCACTTGGCACGAGTGGCATCTTGGCGCGGTGTTGAAGGGGACGACGAATGAGCGTCCGTCAACGCACACCGTCTCAGTTAAGCGCTTCTGCACCTGATGCCTCTGTCTGGGTCTCTGCCAACGCGGGAACAGGCAAAACGGGTGTCTTGGTTGATCGTATTTCACGTCTGTTATTGAGCGGTGTCCACCCCGAGCGGATTTTGTGCCTGACGTTTACCAAAGCAGCGGCTGCGGAAATGGCAAACCGATTGAGCGCTCTACTCAGTTCATGGTCTGCGATGGAACCCGTCGAATTAGAACAGGAACTCCGCGCATTAGGGGAAGTGCCTATTGATGAGGAGCGGATCTCGCGAGCACAGCGGTTGTTCGCGATGACGTTGGAAGCCCCAGAAGGATTACGAATTCGCACCATCCATTCGTTTTGTGAATCATTGCTGGGGCGCTTCCCACTAGAAGCACACATCACACCAGACTTTCGGGTCATGGATGAACGCGACCAAATGGAACTGCAGCGAGAAGCACGTGATCATGTGCTGAACGCCGCTGAAGCACACGGTACAGACCTGACAGAAGCATTGCGCGCCTTGGCCGCACTTGTGGACGAGGCCGCATTCGCAGGGCTGATCAAAGAGCTCGACAGCAACCGAGGAAAATTCAGATCTGCACTTGGACGCCATAATGGTCCAGCCGGCCTGATTAACGCGGTCTATGATGCTCTCGGGATTAAGGCGGGATTATCGCGCACCGATGTACTTGTCCAGGCATCGACATTAGATCAGGAACAGCGTGGCGACATTGACCGGCTTTGCGCTGCCTGGGATCAAGGCAGCCCGACCAACCAGAAAATGGCAACTACTACTCGAGATTGGTTGGCCCAATCAACCGAGCAACGTGCTGAAAGTTGGGAAGAGACATTCGCCGGCACGTTTTTAACCCAAAAGGGTGACATCAAAGCAGAACGAACATTGATGTCTAAAGATGCGAAAGCCGCTGACCCTGGGGCTATAGATATTGCATTCGCACTCGGCGACGCCTGCCAAGAAGTTTTGGATACCTTGAAGGCAATCAATGTGGCGGATGCATCGAAGGCCCTGATATCCATCGGTGCAGCGTTGATCGAGAGTTATGAGGAAATTAAATTTCAACGTGGACGCTTAGATTATGACGATTTGATTGAAAGAGCGTCCGGGTTATTGAACTCACCAAGTGGCGTCAGTTGGGTCCACTACAAACTGGATGGCGGGATCGAACACGTCCTTGTCGACGAGGCACAGGACACGAGTCCAGATCAGTGGCGCGTCGTAGAAGAGATCACATCAGAATTCTATGCAGGCGTCGGGCGCCACGAAGACATCGCTGAAACGGCCCGTACCATGTTTGCCGTCGGCGATGAGAAACAATCGATTTATAGTTTTCAGGGTGCCGATCCCGCGATGTTTGGCGAGATGCGAGACCGTTTTGGTGATCGCGCACAGGCAGTTGAACGCATGTGGCGGTCTGTCGAGATGGCCCAGAGTTTCCGCTCATCCGAGGCCATACTTGATGTCGTTGACGCGGTGTTCAATTCAGACGAAGCACGCCAGGGGTTGAGCTTTGATGGTCGAAAGATTGAACATCTATCGGCCCGCACGGGTCAGGCCGGGCGGGTCATGCTTTGGGCCAAAGAAGAGCCTCAAGAAGATGATGGTGAAGATGTGCCGTGGGATGTCCCGGTCGATTATCTTCCCGTGGACAGCCCCGAGGGTCGTGTAGCCGCACGCATCGCCGGAACGATCAAAGGCTGGATTGATAACGACGTCATTTTGCCAGCACAGGGGCGCCCCGTTAGACCAGGAGATGTGCTCATTCTGGTTCAAAAAAGGCGGCAATTTGCACAGTTAATGGTAGCAGCGCTGAAACAAGCGGGTATTCCCGTTGCGGGCCGGGACCGCATGATCTTGCCAGAACAACTGGCTGTCCAGGATCTGATTGCCTTGGGTCGTCTGACACTGTTGCCTGACGATGATCTGAACACCGCGACTGTGCTGAAAGGCCCATTGGTGGGGTTAGACGAGGATGCCTTGTTTGATTTGGCGCATGGTCGCAATGGGTTGCTGATTGATGCCCTGCGAGAACGTCAGAACGAACGAGATGACTTCAGTGCCGCATGGCACAAGATATCGACCTGGCGGGCTCGGGCTGGATTCATGCAGCCATTTGAATTTTTTGCACTCATCCTCCGGGGTGAGAACGGCGAGAAAGCGTTGCTACGTGCACTTGGCCCGGATGCAGCTGAACCGATCGAAGATTTTTTGAGCGCCGCGATTGATTACGAGCGTGATCATGTGCCATCGCTAGAGGGTTTTTTGCATTGGCTTCAAACGGGCGCATCCGAAGTGAAACGCGACCTTGAACAGGGGCGCAACGAAGTCAGAGTCATGACTGTCCACGGCGCAAAGGGCTTGCAGTCGGAAATCGTGTTTTTAGCGGACGCCTGTAGCGTTCCAGCGGCGCAGACAGATGACAAGATCAGTTGGTTTGGCGATCAGCAGATTCCGATTTGGCCTGTGGTTTCGGACAACCACACGTCAGCACTAAAGGCATTAAAAGAAGAGCGGCGCCAAGCAACGATTGAGGAATATCGCCGGCTCCTTTATGTCGCGATGACACGGGCAAAAGATCAATTGTACGTCACTGGGTTTACAGGCAAAGGCAGCGCAACCAAGGAAAAATCCTGGTACGATATGGTGGCCGAGGCGATCGAACCATTGGGCGAAACCGCGACAGCAGATCATGGCCCAGAGTCTATCATTTTCGAAAAACCCCAATCGTCTGACCCTGACGGTCAGGCATTACCGGAAGACTCATACTTACTCGCGTCGCCATTGCCGGACTGGGCTGCTGCAGCGCCTGGGGCCGAACCCTTACCTCCTAAGCCACTCAGTCCCTCACGCCCTGATGATGAGGAACCACCAATACGCTCTCCACTTTCGACTGATGATGAAAACCGGTTTAAGCGCGGCCTTGCTGTTCATGTGTTGATGCAAACCATCCCTGACTTAGAGCCGGATAAACGCACAAGCGCCGTTAAAAAATACTTGGCCCGCCCAGGTCATGGTTTCAGCGCAAATTTGCAGGATGAGATCGCAAACGAAGTTATGGCGCTTTTTGATGACCCGACGTTGCGTGTCTTATTTGGGATGAACTCCCAGGCAGAAGTACCAATTGTCGGAACCATCGAAACACCAAACGGTCCGCGCGTGGTATCAGGCCAAATTGATCGACTCGTGGATACAGGGTCTGAAATCCTGATTATCGATTACAAAACCAACCGTCCGGCCCCAACAGACCCGGCAAAAGTACCTGATATTTATCTCCGTCAAATGGCCACATATCGTGCAGCTTTGCAGATGATTTTTGAAAACCGAGAGGTACGTCCCGTTCTATTGTGGACAGACGGTCCCAAGTGGATGGAATTGCAGGATAAACTCCTGGCCCCCTACGCGCCTTGACGGGTGTGCAGACGGTTCCTAGATTCAATATAACGGGCTGCATGATTCTGACATGTTGGCCGCATCTTTTTTATATTTGTATGGAGGGTCAATCATATGCCCAAACAAGTCACTGATTCATCGTTTCAAGAAGACGTGCTGAATGCCTCTGGTCCTGTCGTCGTCGATTTCTGGGCAGAGTGGTGCGGTCCTTGTAAGCAAATTGCACCTGCGCTCGAAGAAATTTCGGCAGAAATGGGTGACAAGGTCACCATCGCCAAAGTAAATATTGATGATAATCCAGAAGCCCCCAGCACCTATGGTGTGCGCGGCATCCCCACTTTGATCATGTTCAAAGACGGTGAAGTCGCAGATACCAAAGTTGGCGCTTTGCCCAAAAGCCAACTGGTGCAGTGGATCGAACAAAACCTGTAATCCTTTATCGGTCAGGCTTTGTGATTTATTCGAGCCCCGCCCACGGCGGGGTTCGTGCTATGCGGAGATGATGATGAGCAAACTTGAAATCAAACAGATTCCTGTATTGAACGATAACTATGTTTACTTGGCCCATTGCCCAGAGACAGGTGACACAGCCATTGTCGATCCGGCAGTCGTCGATCCCGTTTTGAATGGCTTGGCAGAAACAGGCTGGAATCTGACGCACATCTTGAATACGCACCATCATGCTGATCACACTGGCGGAAATCTTGAGCTTAAAAAAGCAACAGGATGTACCATCGTCGGTCCGCGCGCGGATCGCGAGCGCATACCTGGGATCGATGTCGAAGTCGGTGACGGCGATACGTATCAATTAGGGAATGCGACAGCGACGATATTTGATGTGCCTGGCCACACCAAAGGACACATCGCCTATTGGTTTGAGGGATCAGACGCATTGTTCTGTGGTGACACGCTATTTGTTATGGGCTGCGGTCGATTGTTTGAGGGCACACCAGCACAGATGATCAATTCCCTCGCAAAGTTCGATACCTTACCAGATCAAACCAAGGTCTATTGTGCGCATGAGTATACGCAATCCAACGGTCGCTTTGCGTTAACGGTTGAACCGCAGAACCAAGCTTTGGTTGATTTGATGGCAGAAGTTGATGATAAGCGTGCGCGCGGTATTCCAACGGTGCCATCCACGTTGGGACAGGAACGTGCGACCAATCCATTCTTGCGGCCCACAAGCCCTGATATTCAGGCGACCCTACAGATGGTAGGGGCTGACCCCGTTGATATCTTCGCCGAAGTTCGGCGACGCAAAGATTCGTTTTAGGGAGCTTTCCCTATCGCGACCCAATACCCTTCCGGCCATAAATGACCCAATAAACCAGCGCCACAAACAAACTCCCGCCAACGATATTTCCTAGCGTCACAAAAATCATATTCTGCGTGGCAGCAGCGAAACTAATATTTGTACCGCCGGCCAATAAACCAACAGGAATCAGATAAGCATTGGCGATGGAGTGCTCAAACCCCAATGCAACAAATGCCGTCACGGGAAAGACAATCGCCAGAATCTTATCTGTCACAGAGCGCGCTGCAAAACATAGCCAAACAGCAAGGCAAACAAGCGCGTTACACAACAAACCGCGAACGAACGCCTCCATTACGGGCAATGCGACCTTGGCTTCGGCAATGCTGATGGCGGTTTCTCCTACCATTCCATTTGACATCCCAAGCGTCCCAGACATCACCATCAGGACAGCCATGGCCAAGGATCCCGCAACATTACCAACAAACACAATCGACCAGTTTATGAGGAGTGCACTCAGTGTAATCCGCCCATCGGCACACGCCATGACAATCAGATTGTTACCTGTAAACAGTTCTGCGCCGGCGACGACAACCAGAATCAAGCCGAATGAAAAAACAATGCCACCCAGAACGCGCGCTGGGCCAAAACCCATGCCATGATCAGTCATTGCAAGGGTATAGAACATGCTACCGAATGCGATGAAGGCGCCTGCAAGTAATGCCAACATGAATGTGGTCGCCAACGGCGCCGCTGCTTTTTCGGCCGCAGCTGCTTCAACGCGTACCCCTATTTCTTTTGGTTGATAGGCGTCAAGCCCAGACGGGTGATCCGGCGTATTCATCACGTCATTCCCCAAAATCGATCAACTCTCGATCAGGATCTTAGCGAATATGTTCCAGATAACATTGTCATATATCAAACAATAGAGTTGAGCACCCACCCCGCGTTAATCTGCGGAGTGGGTGATAAGTAATATTATGCAGCTTCTTCTGCAGCGACTTTTCCGACGGCACGGTCGTAATCTTCCATCATATGCCGGCAAACATCGCCTGGTGTGAACGTATAGTCACCAATGACACTGACCGGTGTCACTTCGGCGGCGGTGCCTGTTAAAAAACACTCAGATGCATTCGCCATTTCTTCCGGCATGATGGCTCGTTCAACAACGTCATAGCCACGCTTTTTGGCTAATTCGATGACAGTACGTCGCGTAATACCATCCAGGAAACAATCGGGTGTCGGGGTGTGAATTTTCCCATCATCCATGACAAAAAATACGTTCGCACCTGTCGCTTCTGCGATCTGGCCGCGCCAATCCAACATCAATGCATCTTGGAATCCATCGGCCTCTGCCTGATGCTTAGACAGCGTGCAGATCATATAAAGACCGGCTGCTTTCGCGTGCACAGGTTCTGTTTCAGGGCTGGGGCGCTTCCATTTTGAAATCTGCAACGTGATACCGTTCATCCGCGCTTCTGGAGAAAAGTACGATGGCCATTCCCAGGCCGCAATTGCAACGTTGATTCTGTTGCTCTGGGCGGACACGCCCATCATCTCACTGCCCCGCCAGGCAATTGGCCGCAAATACCCTTCGGTAATGCCGTTCGCTTTACACGTTTCAATACAAGCGGCATCAATCTCCTCGACCGTATAAGGAATTTGAAATCCAAGTTCCTTGGCCGAATAAAACAGACGCTCGGTATGTTCGCGGAGTTTAAAAATCTCACCGCTGTACATCCGCTCACCTTCGAATACAGAAGACGCGTAATGTAAACCATGAGTGAGGACATGGACTTGCGCATCGCGCCAATCGACCATCTCGCCGTTGTACCAGATCTTTCCGTCACGATCAGCAAAGTTTGGAGCAGACATTGTAATATTCTTTCGCATTTGTTGTTTGTGGATGTTTTATATTGCGTGATTTACCAGCCTTTGAGATTTATGTCAATAATACTGACCAATATTTTTTTGAGTGCTCTGATTTTGTTCGATGGACATGCTTGTCGATGCCTCTTAAAAGTTTGGCATGTCAGATAACCCAGCCCGCGGTCGTCCTCGCGCTAATCCCCTTTTCCTTCGTGATGAAGATCTTCGCGAAGCGATTGAGTTGCTGTTTTTCGCCTATCGTGATTTCACGGGAGAGGCAGACGATATACTCGAGAAATTCGGGTTTGGCCGCGCTCATCACCGCGTCATTTATTTTGTCGGCGCGAATATCGGAATTTCTGTTGGCGAACTTCTCTCGATTCTCAAGATCACCAAACAAAGTCTTTCGCGGGTTTTAAGCCAGTTGATGGATGAGGGTTTCATCATCCAGGAAACGGATGAACATGATCGTCGCAAGCGGCTCCTGTACCTCACCGAAAAGGGTAATGCCCTTGAAAAAGAACTCACGGACAAACAAAGCCAACGGATTGCCTCGGCTTACAGTCGCTCAGGTGCAGACGCTGTCGCGGGATTTCGGACTGTCCTTCGTGACGTAATTAACGAAGAAGATAGAGATCGCGTGGCCCAACACAGAGAAGAGTCAGAACCACGATCTGCGTAACAAGCGATGACCAATCTGTTATCGCACGCTACACTCAACCCATGAATGCGAAAACGCCATCACACGACCAAATGCCGCACGTTCTCGTCGTTGATGACGATGATCGGCTGCGTGAGCTATTGGTTAAGTTCTTGGGCGACAATGGGTTCTTAGTCGCGGCGGCGGCTGATGCCATGGAGGCCAGACGGCTGATGCAAGGTTTGGCCTTTGACTTGATTGTTTTAGATTTGATGATGCCGGGGGAAAGCGGCTTGGAGTTTGCGGACAAACTTCGGGATTCCAGCTCCATTCCGATCTTGATGCTGACCGCCATGGCCGAGTCAGAAGATCGCATCAAAGGACTAGAAACTGGCGGCGACGACTATCTGACCAAACCGTTTGAGCCACGTGAATTGGTTCTTCGCATCAAGAATATTTTGAAACGGGCCAAACCTGAACCAGAGCCCATACGCGACGTTGTATTAGGCGATGCAGTATTTTCACCAGAACGGGGCGAAATGACACGCCACCGACGTCGGGTACATTTGACCGATCAAGAAGCGGCACTTTTGCGCGCACTCGCCACCCAACCCGGTGTGGTGTTGTCCCGTGATGAATTGGCCTCCGCCGCTAATGGAGAGGGAGAAAGCCGCGCTGTTGACGTGCAAGTCACACGGCTACGTCGCAAAATCGAGAAAGACCCGCGTGAGCCGAGATATTTAAAAACTGTGCGTGGTAAAGGATACGTGTTGTGGCCCGACAACCACTAAGCCAAGCCATTAAGCGATTCTTACCTAAATCGTTGCTCGGTAGGTCATTGCTGATCATCGTGACACCTCTGGTTCTGCTTCAAATCGTCTCCGCGATGATTTTCTTTGAAAACCACTGGGACAAAATTACGCTACGCTTGGCGAAATCGGTCGCAGGCGACATTGCTGCGGTCGTCACGTTATTGCGTCAATTTCCTGAACCTGAAAACAGAGCTTGGATATCTCAGTTGGCAAGCCGCCATATGGAGTTCCGACTGGAATTCGACGTAGATCGCATTCTGCCCAACAAACCAGCTAAGCCTGATGGTTTGCTCGAGGAGACATTGGCAGCTTCGTTGACGTCATTTGTTGGCAAACCATTTACCGTCGATAGCCGGTCGCTCGATCGATATGTGGTAATTGATGTGCAGTTGGCCAATGGCGTTCTCAGGGTTACCACCACACGAAAAAGGCTTTTTAGCTCAACAACATACGTATTCGTGATTTGGATGGTTGGCACATCGCTAATCCTTTTTGCGGTGGCGATGATGTTCATGCGCAACCAAGTCAAACCGATCCGAAGGCTGGCGAACGCAGCGGATGATTTTGGAAAGGGCCGTGATTTGTCGGACTTCAAACTCGAAGGGGCGACAGAAGTTCGCCAGGCTGCTTCCGCGTTTATTGACATGCGCGACCGAATCCAACGCCAAATCAATCAACGCACCGATATGCTCTCAGGCGTCAGTCATGACCTTCGCACCCCACTCACCCGAATGAAGCTTCAGTTGGAGATGTCGCCCGGCGAGGATGCCGCCGATGCCCTAAAGGGTGACATCGCAGAGATGGAACGCATGCTCGAGGGATATCTTGCGTTTGCGCGAGGTGAAGGGGGCGAAAGCCCAGTCATGACCGATCTTTCAACACTTTTGCAGGATGTCGCGGATCGCGCTCGAAGAAACAATGCGCGTATTGATCTGCACACCGAAGGGCGTATCGATGTGACGCTACGACCAAACAGCTTTGATCGATGTATTACCAATTTGGTCGAAAATGCCAATCGTTACGCCGAACACATATCAATCCGCGCAGGCATCAGAGACGATGGCGTGGAAATTGTGATTGATGATGACGGGCCTGGCATCCCCCAAGATCAGCGCGAAGAAGTCTTCCGGCCATTTTATAGGCTAGAACGCTCTCGCAACCCTGGTACGGGCGGCGTTGGACTGGGCTTATCGATAGCTCAAGACTCCGTGCGCACCCACGGGGGTGAAATCATCTTAGAAGACTCACCCATGGGTGGCTTACGCGTGCGGATTAGGCTGCCGATATAGCGAACCTTACCAAGGACGCTCTTCATTAATTGACCAAGGGTCGGCATCTTTTGGCCATACGGGACGGGCAATCTTCTCATGCGGTAACTCAGCCATATCCCACTTAACTGTCCCATCAGCGGCACAATAAATGACTTTTGTCGCGATGGGTTCATATGCCGCGTAGAAATGCTGCATCGATTTTACAATTAGAATGCGCTGCTTCATCGGGTCTATCCCGAATGCCTGGAAAAAACCTGGAGACACATTCTGAGAACGCGCTGCGTGGATAATAATATCAATGCCCTCGGCGTGAATCCACGCAGCATCTCCAACCTTCCGCACAGACCCGGACAATCCCTCAACCGAGGCATCACGAAGAACTTTAATGACTTCAACATTCAGGTCTAGCGGCTCCCCTGATTCGGGACCCGATTTACCTCCAAGTCGCAGCCGAAATTTTGCACCCTCACCTGCACCGACACAAATTCCAGTGGCGACTGGGTCCCAAATCCCACCAACCGCAGCCATGCCGATCCCACGCTCGAGCATACGCTGGACAATAAACGTGCTATCGCCAGGCGCGCCGCCACCGGGGTTATCGGCCATATCGGCGATCACGACAGGGCCATCACTTACCGACAAGGCATCGGTAATGGCTGTTTCTGCATCGACAAAACTGGGAGTGATTTCGTCACGGATATTCCAGAGCTCTCGACCCAGCTTTTCGGCCAATGCATCTCCTTCGGCTTTGTTGTCATTGGTCACGACAACGACGCGTGTGCCCTCTGCTGGCACATCTCCCCAAGGGAACCCATGGCCCAGCGATACCGATAAAACATCACCCTGCCCCTCACACGCTGTCATCCGATCTACAAAAGATCGCATGGGCTCACGCGTGGTATGGAAACACCCGATCATCCGGCAATCAAAGATACTGATGACAGGTTTCAGCTTTCCTTCGAACGTCGGCTCCATGATTTTCCACAAATCATCGGCGCGTTCGCGACTATCGGTATGGGGGTATTCTTTATAGATCACCAATGCGGAGACATCTTCGATAAACTGCCGCGTGATATGGCAATGTAGATCGTACTCCACGCCAATGGGGGTGTCTGGGCCAATAATCTCTCGAATACGATGTGTGAGGTCCTCTTCACAATCATCGTAGCCCTCAGCAACCATGGCACCGTGCAGACTGAGCATCACGCCATCAACAGGCATAGCCGCACGGAGATCATTCAAAATCTCATCACGCAAATCTTCATATACTTTGCGCACCGTAATACCGGATGGCGTTGCGAAGGCCGACAGGCTCTCGACCACTTCCCAACCTTTTGCTCGCGCATAATCGCGCCACATAACCAAGGGTGCGCCAAACATATGCGGAACTTCTGCATGTTCACCGTTGCGCACCAAATGCGATGTTTCAAACGACGAAAGATCCGTCGGCAATGGCGCACCAGTATGGGTTTCTGTCCCAAGACAGGCAGTAAAAATCTTCATAGTGGTCGTCCTTCGAAATTGAAATTAAGCAGATAGCTCGGCGATATTGGGGATCGGGCGTGTAGTAGTAGGATTAGATGCCAACACACGTTCAAGAGCCGCAGCAACTTCGAGCACATGACGATCCGCACCCGGAGGCCCTAAAACCTGGATACCGAATGGCATGCCTTGATCGTCTAAACCACATGGCAATACACAGCCGCAGGTAGCCGCCATGGTCGGAGCATACGATAGCGCCAACCAGCGCATGTACGTTGGCATTTCGGTTCCATCTATTTCTGATACGTACCATTCCGCATGGGGGAACGGCGTGGTCGCCGCAGCAGGACAAATCACAACATCGACGTCCTCGAACAGGCTGAGCCAGTCGCGGGCAATACGTGTCTGTGCCAAATGCGCCTCGGCAACATCTTGCAGATTGTACTCAAGCCCACGATCCACATTGTCCACGACATTCGGGCTAATATCATCGCGCCGGGTGCGCACTCGCTCGCCATGCGCCGCGACAAACGCAACACCACGCAACACTTCAAAACATTCGTGCACGCCATCAAAATTCGGATCGCGGTCTTCGGCATCGGCAAACACGTGGCGGAACGTAGACACCCGATCATTGAACAAGTCGCGATAGGCGTTGGACACCGGTGCCACCCCCAAATCGGCTGAAATGATTGCACGAATAGACCCCAGGTCCGCTTCTTGGATTGGGTCAATCAGTGATGCATCAATCCCAGTCGAAAACGGATCACGCGGATCAACGGACGTCTGCGCGGCCAGCAACAAAGCCGCATCTGCGACATTGCGGCCCATAGGCCCAATGACAGAGAATGGCAACAAACCTGTTGGCTTGTTTTCTGAAGGAACAACACCCGGTGATGGCCGAAAGCCAACGACACCGCTGTACGCTGCCGGTGTCCGCAAGCTTCCACCATAGTCAGAACCGCTGGCAATCGGCATCATACCCGTTGCTAAGGCGACTGCAGACCCACCTGATGAACCTGCACAAGTCTTTACTGGATCAAATGGATTTCCTGTTGCCCCAAATACAAGATTGCGCGTATTCGCGCCTGCACCAAATTCTGGCGTGTTGGTTTTACAAAATACGATGCCGCCTTCGTCACGCACATTGCGAACAGAGACTTGGTCCTGATCAGGCAAGTTATCTTCATAAAGCTTGGAACCGTATGTCGTCCTAAGACCCTCGGTCGCTTCCAAATCTTTGATCCCGATCGGCAAACCATGCAGCAGTCCCAGTTGCTCTCCCGCAATCACATCTTTTTCCGCTGCCTTGGCTTCTTCACGCGCGCGCTCGTAGCACTCAGATACCACAACATTCAACGTTGGATTGACAGCTTCGACCCGGTTGATGCAGCTATCCAGCAGCTCAACCGGAGAAATTTCTTTAGACCCGATCATCCGACGAAGATCGGTCGCATTCTGGTCACATAGTTCCGTCATGAAGCTTTCGGCGTATCACCGCTCCCTAAATCCCACCAAAGGCCTGTCATCATTTGCAGTCCCTGCCGGCATATCTCCGGCAGTACATGCTCATTTGGCGCATGCTGAGAACACCCCGCATATGAGTGCGGCACCCAGATCGTCGGCAATTCGAGGACCTCGGCAAAAACATCGTTGGGAAGCGTACCACCTAAATTTGGAAGAACGGCTACTTCCTCCTTTGTGGTATTTTCAATCGATTGAATTGCGAACTGGGCCCATGGGTGATCGGGGTCGAGGCGGGTCGCATTCATGTAATCACGCTCTGCTTCTAGCTCAATCTGATCAAATCCCTGAGCATCCAAGTGTTTACGTAAAGTGGGCAAGAACGTCATCGGGTCCGTTCCCGCGACATAGCGAATATGCCCATGTGCGATGGCCTTGGGTGGAATTGCATTTACCGGATTGCGCGGGTTTCCGGTCACAAAAGAGCGCACTTCGAATGTGTTGGAGCCAAAGACTTTTTCTTCAGGCGTTAACCCGGGTTCACCCCAATCCTCGTCAATATCAGGCGAATTCTCGCCGCCGTCGATCTTGAGCTTGGAGATCGCCAAGCGCACCGAATTGGTCATCGGCTGAGGGCGCCATTCTTCAATTAACAGTTTACCACGTGCATCAGTAATGGTGGCCAGTGCATGGGCCATAATGATCCCTGGGTTTGCCAGCAAGCCACCCCAGTTTCCAGAATGATGCCCTCCATCGCGAAGTTCCAAGGTCATTGTAAAGTTGAAGACACCCCGCGATCCCATGAAGATCGTTGGCTGTTCAGGCCGCAGACGCGGCCCATCAGACGCGATAAAAACATCCGCTTTAAATAAGTCTTTGTTTTGTGCGCAGAACTCCTTGAGCCCCGGGGAGCCGCATTCTTCACCCGTTTCGATAAGCGCAACGACGTTAAAACCTAAATGGCCACGCTGATCCAAAACGGTCTTAATCGCAGCCAAGTTAATAGTGTGCTGCGCCTTATTGTCAGCCGTTCCACGACCATACCAACGACCGTTTTCTTCGGTCATTATCCAAGGATTTAATCCCTCTTGCCATTGATCATCATATCCACGGACAACGTCACCATGACCATACGTCATAACAGTTGGCAAACTTGGGTCTTCTGTGCGGGTTGCAACTAAGAACGGCCCAGCGTCAGCCCGTGGGTTTTCATGCACGACGCATTCAAAACCCATGTCTCCTAAATAAGGAGTAAGCTCTTCTTCAAGATACAGATAAAGCTCCGGACGTTTATCGGGTTCGGGGCTTTCCGTCTTAATGGCCACTCGGCGAGCTAGGACGTCTTTAAAGGACCCATTGTCAAAATATTCTTCGATTGCCGATATCGCAGTGTCTCTGCTAGCAGCAGACATCATGGACGCCATGCGGTTCCCTCTTCCCCTAAGTCCCAGTAAACACCGGTCACCAGTTCCATTCCCTCTCGGGTCAGTGACCACAAGATATGCTCGTTTGGCGCATGTTGAGAGCAGCCAGTATAACTAAGTGGCATCCATACGAATGGAATGCCCAACACATCTTGAAAAACGTCGTTGCAGATCGAACCGCCAGAGTTCGGAATCATAACAGGAATTTCACCCGTGGTTCGCGCCACAGACGCCCGCATCCATTCAGCCCATGGATGTTCGGGTGGCGTTCGCGCTGCTAAGAATACAGCATCATTCCCCGGTGGGGGATCAACGATATTCACCGTGTCGAAGCCGTTCGCATCCAAGTGCTTACGAAGGTTAGAACGAATATTTTCAAAATCTGTCCCAACCACAAATCGCAGCTGGCAATTTGCCCGCGCGCGCGGTGGGATGGCGTTGACCGGGTTTGATGGGTTTCCAGTCACGAACGACAAAACTTCGAAACTGTTCCACGCGTATACTTTTTCAGCAGATGTCAGGCCCGGCTCACCCCAATTTTCGTCAATGGTCGGTGCATCTGCACCGCCATCGCGGCTGCCCCCATTCAAGGCCTCTCGCACGGAATTTGACATGGGGCCTGGCGACCATCCATCGACTTGGATTTTACCATTGGCATCAACAATCGTGGCGATCGCATGTGCTAAAATGATTCCAGGGTTTGCCAACAAGCCCCCCCAGTTTCCAGAATGATGGCCGCCATCACGGGCAACAATCTCCAGATCAAAATTGACGCAACCACGATTCCCCAACGTCAAATTGGGTTTGGCGATGTTCACGCGCGGACCGTCAGATGCAAAATACGCATCCGCCATGAAGGCATCTTTGTTGGCGGCAACAAGCTCCTTTAGACCTTTGGAACCGTTTTCCTCGCCCGTTTCGATCATGAATTTTGAATTAAAGCCAAGCTTTCCACGTGTCTCCAAAACGGATTTAATCGCCGCCATATGTGTTGTGTGCTGGGCTTTGTTGTCGGCCGTCGCACGTCCGTAAACTTTGTCACCATCACGACTGAGTACCCAAGGACCTTCACCCTTGGTCCAGGTGTCAGCCTGCCCACGCACGCCGTCACCATGGCCATATCCCAAAATCGTCGGTAGCGCTGGATCTTCGATGCGGGTCGCCAGCAGGACTGGGCCTTGACCTTCAAACGGATTGTCGTAAACCGTCACGTCGTAGCCCATGGATTCAAAATCCGGGCGGATAAATTCTTCGAGATAACGATAGAGTTCCGGAAGCTGCGAGGGCTCTTGGCTCTCCGTTTGAACGGCAACTCGCTGTTTTAACGTCTCAAAGTACCCCGTGTCGTCATCAAACCATGCCAAGGCATTGGCGATCGCGTCCGCGCGGGATGTCATGATGCAGCTCGTGCTGCGTCACCACCTTCGTTATAGAGATGACATTCTACATGGCCCGAAGGACGAGGCAGAACACTCGGCTTCTGAGATTTGCACATATCCATCACCTTGGAGCACCGCGGGTGGAACGTACATCCACTGGGTGGGTCGACCGGATTTGGATATGCCGCGCCCAAGTGCGTATCGGGAATACTCAGTGACGGATCAGGTGTTAGAACCGATTCCAGCAACGCACGTGTATAAGGATGTTCAGAGTTCTCGAACAAATTCGCGGTCGAAGCTTGTTCAACGATCCGCCCCAAATACATCACCGCCACACGTGTCGCGATATGTTCAACCACCGCCAAGTTATGACTGATCAAGATGTACGTTAGGTTCAGTTCTTTGCGCAGATCTTGTAGCAAATTCAAAATCTGCGACTGCACAGATACATCAAGCGCAGATGTCGGTTCATCGCAAATCACGACCTCTGGCTTATTGATCAGCGCACGCGCAATAGCCACGCGTTGCCGCTGACCGCCTGACAATTGGCTTGGGTAGTTGCCAAACACACGTTTCGGTAACCCGACCAAATCCATGATCTCGGCAACTTTGCGTTCAACCTCGGCAGAATTCGTCAACCCTTGAACCCGCAGTGGTAGCGAAATGATGTCTGCAATGTTTTTGCGTGGGTTCAGCGATGAATACGGATCTTGGAAAATCGGCTGAACTTTGCGCGCCATTTCCAATCGTTCCATCGATCCGACGGGCTGGCCTTCTAAGGCGATTTCACCGGATGTGGTATCGAGTAACCCGAGAAGCATTTTTGCCAGAGTGGATTTTCCACACCCAGATTCACCCACAAGTCCGAGGACTTCTCCACGCTCGACATTTAGATTAATGCCATTCACAGCGTGTAGCGGCTTTTTGCCTTTAAAAAAGCCAGCGGAAATCATGAAAGTTCGCGTCACATCCTTGGCTTCGAGAACAAAATCAGACATTACGCGGCCCCCTTCGCGAAGTTGGCGGCGCATGTATCTTTATCCAAGATGCACCGATAAACATGTTCGCCTTCCATGCCCTCTTGGAAGCCAATAGCACCTGTCTTGCATTCACTCTTGGCATAGCGACAACGCTCTGCGAAATGACAGCCGTCCAATTCACCGACCAGCGACGGCACAATGCCCGGAATGGATCCGAGCGGCGAGCCACGTTCGGTCTTGCCGGGGATTGGGATACATTCCAGCAAACCCTGCGTGTATGGATGTGTCGGATTATCAAAGACCTGTGTCGCAGTGCCGGTTTCAACAACCTGGCCTGCATACATGACAGCAACCCGGTCTGCGACGCGGGCGACCACGCCCAAATCATGGGTGATCAAAATCATGCCCATATTAAATTCTTTCTGTAGCTCCGCGAGGAGCAAAAGAATCTGTGCCTGAATGGTCACATCAAGGGCTGTCGTCGGCTCGTCAGCAATGATCATTTCAGGTCCACACATCAACGACATCGCGATCATCACCCGTTTGCGTAACCCACCCGATAGTTGGTGCGGATACTGGCCCAATCGACTGGCAGCTCCTGTAATCCCAACTTTCTCTAACAAGAATATTGCACGTTCCCGTGCTTCATCCGAACTGACGTTTTGATGCCTTAATAATGCTTCTTTTAGCTGGTTACCGATGGTGTATGCAGGGTTCAGCGATGTCATGGGCTCTTGGAAAATCATCGCCATTTTATTGCCGCGTATATCCGACATCCGGTTATTCGAAGCGGTCGTCAGATCTTCACCATCTAAAACAAGCTTTTTTGCCGACCGTGTTGCTTTTGAGGGCAACAAATCCATTAACGCCAGGGATGTCAGAGACTTACCGCAGCCGGACTCTCCAACAATACATAAGGTTTCGCCTCGACCGACACTGAAACTCAGCCCCTGCACGGGATGCAACATACCGGCAGAAACAGGGATATCGACCCGCAGGTCTTCAACTTCGAGAATTGCGCTCAATTTCTGTTCTCCGGTGCCGTGACGTCGCGAATACCATCGCCCAACAGGTTAATTGCCAAGATCAGCGCAAACAGGGCTGCACCAGGAATACCAACCAACCATGGATCAAAGAACATCATGCCTTTGCCTTCAGAGATCATCAGTCCCCAGCTTGGCGCAGGAGGCTGCACACCTAATCCCAAGAACGACAATGCAGCTTCTAACAAAATGGCGTGGGCCATTTCCAACGTCGCCACCACAATCAAATGGTTGGCAATGTTGGGCATGATTTCAGTCATGATGATACGGGGGACAGAGCAACCTGCCGCCTGCGCTGCCGCCACATAGTCCAAGTTTCGGACCTGTAGCGTGGTACTTCGCATAACCACGGCAAAGCGATCCCATATCAATAGACCCAGAACCCAGATGACGATCCACAACGACGAGCCAACCAGCGAGACAACCGCCAGCGCCACCAGGATCACCGGCATCGAAAGTCGAACCGTGATCAAATAGTTGACGACCATATCGACACGTCCGCCGAAATACCCAGCAGCAACCCCAAGCGCGGTTCCGATTACGCCGGAAATCAGCATGGCCGCAAAGCCAATAAGTAGTGAAATTTGCGCCCCATGAACCAAGCGGGTCAGATAATCTCGGCCTTGCAAGTCTGTGCCCAAAGGATGATCAGGATTGACCTTCGGACTGTCGTGCCAAATCGGCGGCACCATTTTATTCCCGAGATCCTGGTCTAGGATGGGATCAAAATTCGTCAAATAGGGTGCAAAGATCGCCATCGCAAATATGAGCAGCAAGATCGTGCCGCCGATCACAATTCCGTAGTGACCAAAAACACGCCGCCGTATAACTGCCCCAGCTGACGGCTCAGTCACTTGTTCTGGCGTCGGCGCAACACTCGGCATCGAAGATGCATTTTTGTTGACTGTATCAGACATATCAGGTCACCCGTATCCGTGGATCGAGCCAGGCGTTCATCATGTCCGCCAGGAACGTAATTATGATATAAATGATGCTGAGAACCAAAACGATCGCCTGCATCATAGGCAAATCTGCGCGTTGAATGGACTCCCAAGCCAAGAAGCCGAGGCCATTGATGGCAAAGATCGTTTCAATGACGATGGAACCGCCCAGCATGAAGCCAAACTGCACGGCTGCGAGCGAAACCACGGGAATAATGGCATTCCGCAACGCGTGCTTAAACAGAACAGTCAAAGGTCTGAGACCTTTTGCTTTCGCGGTCCGAATGTAATCAGAGCCAAGAACTTCGAGCATACCGGCTCGCGTTAACCGCATGACGCCGGGAGTCACGTAATAGCCGAGCGCAATGGATGGCATGATGAAATTCATCCAGCTATCCGTACCGGTGATCGGCAACAACCTGTATGTGATCCCCAAAAAGAAAATCAGAATGAGTGCGAACCAAAAACTCGGCAACGCTTGTCCAACGACGGCAATCCCCAGTGCCATACGGTCAATAAGGGAGTTCGGGCGCATAGCTGCAACCACCCCCAATGGAATTGCGAGCAATAGAGCAAAGCTAATCGCGCAAGCGCCCAAGATCATGGTGTTTGGAAGACGAGTGAAAATTACCTCAGACACGTCCGTTTTCAGATAGTGAGATCGGCCAAGGTCACCTTGCACCGCATTGCCTAGCCAACTTAGATACTGAACAATGATGGGCTGATCGAAGCCGTATACACGGCGGATGTTCTCGATATCTTGTTGTGTTGCCGTTTCCCCGGCGAGTGCCATCGCAGGATCACCGGACAAATAAATCATAGAGAAAGTCAGAAGCGACACGGTCAACGCGACCAGCACAGCAACCCCTAACCTTCGCAACGCAAATTTCAACATTCGGGAACGCCCCCGCTTTCGTTTCCATTAAAAAAAAGAATGGCCCGACGACAATGCCGTCGGGCCGATTTCCCTAACCGACATTACTTCCACTTAGCGGTGTAGAACCTTGGAATTTCATCCGGTGTCGTTTTGAAGTCGAGATCGTTACTGAATGCGTAGTATTTCGCGTACGTAAACATTGGCAACCAGTATAGCTCACTCGAAATCTTTGCGAGTGCTTTTTTGTACTCAGCTTCACGTACAGCCAAATCTGTCGACGTATCAGCTTTTTCCAATGCAGCGATGACCTCTGGATCTTTTGCCGGATCGTCGCGACCACCAGAGAAGAAGTGGCTGGTGATAGCCGACACATCAGGAATAGAGTTCGAGCCCCAGGTCATGTGGTTGATCGGGGTTGTACCCTTCCAGACCAAGTCACGCAGCTTACGGTACTGCATGTAGTTCATCTTCGCTTTGATGCCGACCTTTGCGAGATCAGAGATCACAGCTTCTGTGAATTCACGCTGACGATATGCATAGATGTCGAACTCAAACCCATCTGGGTAACCAGCTTCAGCCAAAATCTTCTTGGCTTTTTCTGGGTTGTAATCCCATGTTGGCACATCTTGCGCACAGCCAAACTGGTCTGGGTGACATGCGGATGGAATAACAACCGATGCTGGGCCAACCAAGTTTTTCACAATGCTCTCGCGGTTGATCGCATGCGCGACAGCCATACGAACTCTCTTATCCGTGAAATATTTCTGGCCAGAGTCACCATCAACGTCGAATGCCATATAAGACACACGCATTGTTTTGGCGTTCTCAACTGTGACCTGCCCTGACTCAGCTAACCGATCAGCTTGGTCTTTAGGAACGTCCCACATCCAATCGATAGCACCCGTCAGCAATTCGGCGATTTGGGTGTTACCTTCTTTGATCGTACGGAACACAAGGTTACCGATAGCTGGCTGACCTTTGGGGCCATTTTTCATGTAATTGTCATTCCTCTTCATGACAATTTTCTCACCAGCGACGACTTCGGTGATTTGATAAGGCCCGGTCCCAACAGGCTTGACCGCACCATAGTCACTTTTGCCCTCAGCGTTCTTTGGCGCCGAATCGTAGTGGCCTTCAGGCATCATGAACACAGCCTGAGCGAAATACGCTAGCGCTGCTGGGAACGGCTTGTGCAGATGAATACGAACACTGTTCGGACCCGTTTGTTCGGCATCTTTCATCCAACTGACGTTTTTGAATGTCAGCACGCCGTTATCTTTGTTGGATACATGTTTGACAGTGTAAACCACGTCTTCTGGGCCGAATTTGGAACCATCGTGGAACACCACATCATCACGCAAATCAAAATCGATGGTGACGTTATCGACCCATTTGTATCCCGTTGCGAGCAACGGCACGAACTTGCCCGTTTCGAGATTACGGAACAACAAACCGTCCCATACGGTGTTGCCGATGATTACAAGTTCACGAGTGTTGTTATAGTATGGATCAGCAACCGCATTTTCGCGGTCGGTTGTCCAAACCAACGTATCGTTGGCTTTGCCAGCCATCACTGACGGTGCCGCGACCATGGTCGCTGCAACGGCAATAGCTGTGGTTGCTAAAAATTTGCGGAACATATGTGCTCTCGCCTCCCTGCTCTTTAGTGACATTACGCATGCCACTCGCGTGGGCCAAAAACAGGCCCCCTACTTATTCAATTGTTCGATGATTCTGACAGAGAGTCCATGCCCTATAAAAACCACCGCACATAAAAGGGCAAAAAACATCCCCTGTTCCTCACGATGAATACGCATTATTGTATTATTATTTAATGCACCGTAAGGTAATTTAATTATCGTAGTCGGGTATTTCAGTTCACGTCAAGTGGCAAGGTTTCTCATGGACGACAGAAAATCGAAAAAGAAAACCGTTAACGATAGAGCGGAACCATCACGCGCCATTCAAAAACCCAGCGCACTTTTCGTCGGATCGTTGGAAAAAGGGTTTCGCGTACTATCCGCGTTTGGTGAAGCCGACGCGGCACTGGGCATAACAGAAATTGCCGAACGGACGGGGCTGGATAAAAGTGCAGCCCAACGATTTTCAAATACGTTGCATCAATTGGGCTTTTTGGAGAAAGAAGACCGGACACGACGTTATCGCCCCGCAAAACGGCTGATGGAGTTGGCATTCACATACCTCCGACACAGTTCTTTAAGCGCAATCGCAATGCCCCGATTGATTGAAGCTGGCAATGTATTTATGACGACGGTAAACCTCGCCGAACGCATTGATAAGGAGATGATTTATACGCTGCGTATCCCGCACCAGAATGCGTCATACGTCGCATCAGTGCCTGGACGCAAAGTCCCGATAACATGCACATCGCCTGGACTCGCCTACTTATCTCGTATGGAATTTGACGAAGCTATTGAGATTGTCGAAAGTTCAGAACGAAGACCATATAGAAAGTCCACAATTATCGAGCCAAGCAAAATTGCCCGTCTTATCAAGAAGGCGCGGAAAGATGGCTTCGCAATTACACAAGAGCAATTACTCCCAAGAGAAATCAGTATTGCAGCACCTGTACTCGACTTTCACGGACGACCACTTGCTGCTGTCCAAATCCCCGTCTATCGCCCGAGTTGGAGTTTCGAAGACGCCAGAGAGAAATTAGGCCCGTTGGCTGTTGAAACCGCCGACAAGATATCAAGCGCGCTCATGGCCTCGGGCAATCAAAACTTCGCTTAGTCGGCAAAGGAGACAACATGACATTTCGCGTTCTAACTGGATTATTCGGACATGAGAGCAATGCGTTCTCAAAGCTGCCAACAACATTGGATAATTTCGAAAACTACTTGTTGGCCTTTGGCGATGATGTGCCAGCAAAAATCGAAGGGGCACAGATCGAACCGACAGGTGTCGAACAGGCCGCAGAAAAATATGACTGGGAATTGGCGCGATCCATCGTGGCCTGGGCAACGCCGTCAGGCCCTGTGGCGCGCGATGCCTGGGACCGTGGCCGCGCTGCAATTTTAGATGCAGCAAAAAGCGGAACGATAGATGGCGTCTTGCTTAACCTTCATGGTGCCATGGCGACCGTCGATTATGCAGATGCCGAGGGTGTTCTGCTGTCAGATCTGCGCGAGGTCATTGGCCCCGATGTGCCCGTCGCGATCACTCTCGATTTGCATGCGAACGTAACGGACCTAATGAACAAACATGCGGATATTATTTGTGCATATCGTACCTATCCGCACATTGATCAGGTCGCAACGTCTTTACGGGCCGCTGCCGTTTTGGATCGGACGATGAAGGGTGAAATAAAGCCCACGACGGTCACCGTTCGCCGCGACACCATCGATGGCCTTGATGATGGGCGCACGACGACCAAGAACCCGATGACAGAGTTGCTTGCCCGTGCTGACAAGCTGGAAAGCCAGAATGATGGCGTCTTGCTGGTCAGCATCCACGCTGGATTCACACCTGCCGATTTATACGAAGCAGGTCCGACAGTATCGGTTACGGGTGATGGTAACGACCCGCGATTCAAAGCCATCGCAGATGAATACATGGATTACGTTTGGGAAACCCGACACTTTGACTCCAACACTTATCTGAGCGTCACAGAAACCATTGATGAGATAAACCGGCTATTGCCGACTGCGGACGGACCCATTGTTGTGGCTGATTTTTCTGATAACCCAGGCTCAGGTGCGTACGGCGATTCTACTTTCCTACTCGAAGGCATAATAAAGGCCGACGTTCAAAATGCGTGTTTTGGCACGATCTGTGATCCTGAATCCGCTGCCGAATTGATTAGTGCAGGCGAAGGTAGCGACGCGACGGTGATGTTAGGGGGCAAGACTGATCCGACATTTGGCCCGCCGATTGAAGTGACAGGAAAAGTCACCAAAATTACCGACGGAACATATGTGGCTCTCGGCCCCCGGTGGCGAGGCGTTACGCATCATTTGGGCCCCACTGCTGTTCTGACCGTCGGTGGGCTGGAGGTCATTGTCGCATCGAACAGACTGCAGTTGACCGAAGTCGAGGCTTTCACTCATGCCGGTATCGACCCAAGAGAACGCAGTGTCGTTGTCGTCAAATCAATGCAACATTTTCGCGCTGCGTTTGAACCATTGGCAGCAGAGGTTGTGATCTGCGATGCGGGGGCCCTCGCCAGCAAGGACATCTCAAGGCTGCCGTTTACTGAATTGCGCCGCCCGATCTATCCACTTGATCTAGATTGATGCGTTTTATTTAGGACCCAGCCGTCGGTGTGGGTGTCGCTGGAACAGCGGTTGCTTTCTTCGCACGTGACTCGCGATACGTTATATAAACCGTGCTGATAAATATCACAGTGCCGCCGACCCATGTCATGGCATCCGGAAATTCGCCAAACATCAAAAAACCAACGCCCGCCGCAAATAGCATGCGGGTATAATCCATTGGCGCCACGGCCGTTGCGTCTGCCATCTTCAAAGATTGCGCCATACACAAGTGGCCCAGCGTCGCCATGACACCAATCAGCACCATCCACATGGTTTGTTCAAGTGTGGGCCATGTCCAAAAGAACAATGCCGGAATGAACGAGAATATCGTGAAGAACACATTGGCGTAAAACACCATGGTAATACTGGAATCTGTCCGCGATAATATTTTTACGCAAATCAAAGCAACCGCCCAGAAAACCGTCGACATCAAGGCGACCAACGCACCGGCCCCAAATATTCCAGACCCAGGCCGAATGATGATAAGCGTGCCCACAAATCCAACTAAGATGGCTGTCCAACGTCTAACACCGACTTTTTCCTTGAGAACCAGCGCAGCCCCAATCGTCACAAATAACACGGTTACGAAGCTAATTGCCGTCGCATCGCCAACGGGCATCATGCCAAGTGCCGTGAACCAACTGAGCAATGCACACGTGCCAATAATAGCCCGAAAAAATTGCAACTTTGGTTGCTTGGTAATCCACAACGAGCGGTCCTGACGCAGCAAGAATGGGAATAACATCAAGAAGCCGATGACATTCCGATAGAATGCTATTTGAACTGGATTAATCTCGCTGGATAGGTCGCGGACCAGTACGTGCATAACCGATACAAGAGCGGCTGCGACCCCCATCAGGGCCATCCCCTTTAGGGTCGCAATCCTGTCTTTTTCTGCGGCGGCGCCCAACGTTACAGGCGTTTCAGTATCCATGTTGTGGCGATTAATAACCTTAGAACTTGACCATTCGACGATTGACGTTCACGCCTGCCGTCACAAAATTTATTGAAGAGTTGAGCGTCCAATCATGGGCATCACTGAGAGCGACGTCAAACTCGCTGAAAAACTAGGGGTATTAATATGATTCGTTGTGGAGTAGCCGGACTGGGTCGATGGGGCCGCATCCTTGTCGACTCTGTCCAAGGCAAGTCAGACAAGATTGTGTTCACTGCAGGTGTCACGGGGCGCAAAGAACGCACAGTCGATTACTGCAAGGAGAATAAGCTTGATCTCCGTGATAGCTACGATGAATTGGTCAATGACCCGCATTTGGATGCCATTGTCTTGGCGACACCGCACACCCAACACTTCGATCAAATCATCGCGGCGGCCAGCACAGGCAAGCCCGTGTTTGTCGAAAAGCCAATGACCCTTGATCCTGAAGAAGCCCGCCACGCAGCAGAAACCATGGCAGGGGCAGGATTGCCCTTATGCGTTGGATTTAATCGACGTTTTTTGCCCGCGATGCAGAAACTGCGTGATCTCGCAAATGATGGAACGTTGGGCAAGATTATTCATATCGAAGGGAATATTTCTGGGAGCGGCGCGCTACGCTATACCGACGACCACTGGCGGGCGTCCGAAACTGAGAGTCCCGCAGGCGGTATGACCGCCATGGGCGTGCACATGATGGATTCGATGATTTCCATCATGGGCGGGGTCAAGAGCCTGCGTGCCGTTTCCGAACGCCATGCCGCACCCGTTGCGGTCGATGATACAACATTCGCAACGCTAAAATTTAAATCAGGTGTCACAGGCGTACTGACGACCATGTTCGCGACGCAACAGCTTTGGCGTGTTCAGGTTTTCGGGTCAAAAGGATGGGCCGAAGTTCGAGATCAAGATAGGCTAGAAGTCCGGTTGATTGATGGTGAGACCACAGTCGAAGACCTTTCCGGCACAGATATAGAGCGCGCAGAGCTAGAGGGCTTTGCAGATACCATCACCGACGGCACACCCTATTTGGTGCCCGTTGATGATGCGATTCACGGTATAGAAATTTTGGCGGCTGTTGCCCGTGCAGCAAAGGACGACACCGAGGTGACGCTTGGCTAGACGCCTATTTCCCGAGGCCGTCGATTTTCTTATCAGTGTTGTACTGACTAAGTGCGTACACTGACCAAATCGCAGCCGGAATCCATCCGATGAGTGTGAGTTGCAGTATCAAGCAAATCACGCCTTGGATGGGTTTGCCGATGGTGAAGAAGTTCAGCCACGGAATCAAAAGTGCTAAAACAAGACGGAGCATTGCAGGCCTCCTCGTTTATGCTTTCCGACAAATGCTGAGCGCCTAAGTTCCATGATTGTCCCCGCGCCCGCAAGCGGATAAAACACGCGCACTATGGATGTAAGCCTTTTCGATTTTAAATTACCCCAGGAACTCATCGCCCAAAAACCGGCACGACCCCGTGATAGCGCACGTTTGCTGCATATTCCGGCAGGTGTAGACGGTTTCGGCGATATGATTGTCCGCGACCTGCCCCAGCTTTTGCGTGCGGGGGATGTCCTGGTTTTCAACGACACGCGCGTCATTCCAGCTCGATTGGTGGGCAAACGAGGCGACGCGACGAATCGTGGTAAGCCAGACGGCGGTGCCAAAGTAGAAGTGACGTTGCATCAACCGGTGGACGCGCACACGTGGCGGGTTTTTGCAAAACCTGCGAAAAAGCTAAATCCACGCGACTACATCGTATTTGCGCCAGGCTTCGCGGCTGACTGTGTCGGCGAGGGAGATATGGGCGAGCGCTGGTTGCGTTTTAACGTCGCTGGGCACGAACTAATTGAGAAGCTTCATGCCTATGGTGTGATGCCGCTGCCGCCATACATCAAGCGTCCCGACGGCGGGAACCCCGAGGACCAGGACGACTACCAAACCATGTTCGCGGTCAAGGATGGCGCTGTCGCAGCACCCACGGCGGCACTTCATTTCACCAATTACCTGCTGGAAGCCGTTCGCAATGCAGGTGCCATCGACACGCGCATTACGCTGCACGTAGGGGCAGGCACTTTTCTGCCCGTGAGGGTCGAGGACACCGACGATCACGTCATGCATACGGAACGCGCGATGATGTCTGTCGATACTGCAACTTTGCTGAACAAGGCGCGGTCATCTGGCCATCGGATCATCGCATGCGGAACGACAGCGCTCAGAACACTCGAGAGTGCCGCCGACGACAATGGCATTTTTCATCAATACAATGACAATACGGATTTGTTTGTAACGCCCGGCTACAAGTTCAAAGGCATCGATGCGCTGATGACCAATTTTCATCTGCCAAGCTCTACCCTTTTCATGTTGGTATCGGCGATTGCGGGACTGGATCGGATGCAGGCCGCGTATGCGCACGCAATTGAAAACAAATATCGTTTCTATTCCTATGGTGATGCCTGTTTCATTGAGCGCGCGGATATTCTGTCATGAGTGGCACGGGTTTTAAATTAGTCGCCACCGATGGCGCTGCGCGACGGGGCCAAGTGTCGACTGCACATGGGACCTTCGAAACACCTGCCTTTATGCCGGTGGGGACCGCCGCCACCGTGAAAGCAATGACACCAGAATGGGTCGCAGAGACGGGCGCAGAGTGCATCTTGGGCAACACCTATCATTTGATGCTACGCCCCGGCGCTGAACGTGTCGCCAATCTGGGCGGGTTGCATGAATTTATGAATTGGCCGGGGCCGATCCTGACAGACAGCGGCGGATTCCAGGTCATGTCTTTGAATGAGCTTCGGACCTTGACCGAAGAAGGCGTGCGGTTCCGCTCTCACATCGATGGCAGCTATTATGATTTGTCGCCAGAAAGCTCTATGGACATTCAGCGATTACTGGATGCAGACATCACCATGGCGTTTGATGAATGTACGCCCTTCCCATGCGAAAAAGACGAAGCTGCCAAAAGCATGGCGTTATCCATGCGTTGGGCAAAACGTTCAAAGGACGCCTTTACCGAACGTGATGGATACGGCTTGTTCGGGATCGTTCAGGGGAGCGTTTACGAAGACCTGCGCCATGAGAGCATCGACGCATTAACGACTATTGGGTTCGATGGATATGCTGTCGGCGGATTGGCTGTCGGTGAAGGCCAAGAGACAATGTTAGAGGTACTATCCTATACACTACCTGCGCTCCCCGATGATCGTCCCAGATATCTGATGGGTGTCGGCAAGCCAGATGACTTGGTTTACGCGGTCGCACGCGGGATCGACATGTTTGATTGCGTTCTGCCAACACGATCCGGACGCACCAATCAGGCCTTCACCCGGCGCGGTACGGTGAACATGCGCAACGCGCGTCACAAAGACGACAAACGCCCCATTGATCCAGATTGCAGCTGTTATACGTGCACCACATATACCCGGGCGTATGTGCATCATTTGGTGATGGCCAAAGAGATTCTGGGCATGATGCTATTGACCCGGCACAATTTACATTACTATCAGGAGCTTATGGCCGGGATGCGTGAAGCGATCGTATCTGCCACATTCGATGCCTTTAAAGCTGCCTTCGAAAACGAATACTTTGGCGAGGATATAGAGCCGCTATGACCGATCAAACATATGAAACACTTACTCAGTTGGGCCAACCTGGCGAAGCCCCTGAAACCCCCGAGGCGGCGGCCCTGGATTGCGTACCCAACCCGCATGCGGACACGCCGTATTTGATTAGATTTGCCGTGCCCGAATTTACCTCTGTCTGCCCTGTCACCAGCCAGCCAGACTTTGCGCATTTGGTCATCGACTATGTGCCAAATAAATTGATCGTCGAGAGCAAGTCGCTGAAATTATACCTCGCCAGCTTTCGAAATCACCCTGGGTTTCACGAACAATGCACATTAGATGTCGCGCAGAAAATCATCGGTACGGCAGCCCCGCAATGGTTGCGCATTGGCGGATACTGGTATCCCCGCGGCGGCATTCCGCTTGATATTTTTTACCAGACGGGCAACCCGCCTGAAGGAGTCTGGATCCCAGATCAAGGCGTACCCCCCTATCGCGGTCGCGGATAGAATCCGGCGCTTAGAGCATCTTATGTAAGTGGACCGTGATGCTACCGGGGATCATTGCTGATTCTTCCAGTACTGAATAACCGTGCGCCTCGTAAAATCTTAGATTCGATGTGGACGACGCATTGGTATAGAGCCTGACTTCTGGATGACCTAACGTTCGAGCCGTATTCTCCGCGTGCTTCAATAGCCTTCCGCCAAGACCATTGCCCTGATGATCGGGGTGTATTGCGATACTTTCGATCAATACATGCTCAACTTCTAGGACAAGTTCCAGCACACCGCACATCAAACCATCATTTTCCAATACATCCACCACATGTGAGGCGATTGCATCGACATAGTTTGTGGTCATCGGAAGCGGTGTACGGCCTATCAGCGGAGCCCACTGCGCATAAGCGGTATCGGTCAGTGCGCTAATTAGTTCAGCATCTTTTATGGTGGCACGGCGTATCACCACAACATCATAATCCATGGAAAGAGTTATTCTGAACCTGACAACAGATTCACCGTTGCGAGCGAAACATCCGTAAAAATATCGTGATCTGGAACGGACTTTAGCTTCAACATCTTTCGGCACGTATCAACCATCGCAGGGGGGCCAGCCAGATAAATTTGATGACCATATAGTAGTTGAAAATCCGCAGCCACAGCCTCACCGACGAGACCACGCCGCCGACCGGAATTGTCCGCCTTATCTGCAACCACTGTAATAAACCGAAAATTTGGATGCTCACGCGTGAGCCCAATAAAGTGCCGCTCCAAGTATATTTCTGACGCGTCGCGGACTCCATAATACAGATGAATATCTTTTTTGAACCCCGCTGATAGCGCGCCCTCAACAATAGACTTCATGGGTGCAAGTCCTGTTCCGCCCGCAATCGCGACAATTGGACCCTGATGGCGTTCACGGAAATAAGACGCCCCATACGGCCCGTCGACGGAAACCGCGTCCCCCACTTTGACATCGTCACAAATTGCATCACTGGCACCGCCTGATCCAGAACGCCGCACGTGCAGTTCAATTAGACCCACGTCACTGGTGTTGGCTATCGAGAAATCTCGAGGCTCACATCCGCTAAACTGAAAACTCGCATACTGCCCGGCCCGCCAGTCAAAGACGGCACCATCCATCGGCGCAATTTTTAATATGCGAATATTTTCGGTGACGTGTTCTGCTTCTGCGACACAACATTCAACGGCAACATTCGCCTTCATCTATGCGTCCTCGGCACTCGATTAAGGCTCTCAGATCGCTTTGGGGCTGTCTGAATGGATCGTTTCTGTCGTGACTCTGCAGCGACGGTGGCTGCATACATTTGCTTTGTCGCTTCGGTCATGATCACACCTGCTGCCGCAGGGAATAATCGATTACCCATTTTTTCCCATGCAGCCGCCGGCCCTTGCACCACCCTCAAATTGATTGGCGGTACAAACAGAGCCCGTGACACATCCCCTGGCATGAACATGTTATCCTTTAATAACTGCGACAACTGGCCACGGGAATAGGGTCGACCATGCCCCATCGGGGTCGAGTCCGCGCGCGCCCATAACCCCCGCCGATTTGGCGCAATGACGATCATACGACCAGAGCCTGCCATCACACGCCATACTTCGCGCAACATATGGCGTACCTGTTCCGAACACTCTAGCGCGTGGACCAATACGACACGATCGACCGATAGATCGGGCAGCGGTAAATCTGCATCATCATTGAGCATCGTCAGGCCGCGCTCTCCTATCGGCCAATGCATCACACCTTGGCCAGCTGGCATTGAGGCAATCACGCGCTCTGCCTCTTCGCGAAACATGCCTAAATAGGGCGTTGGGAACCCAATACCCAAAACGCGCAACCCTTTGACGTCAGGCCACATTTGGCGCAATTCATGACGGATCATGCGTTGCGCATTTCGGCCCAGCCGGTGCGCATAAAATTCCCTGAGATCAATGACATCATTCCACATGCGCGAGAGCTTATAGTGTTTCCCCCAATCGGTCAGCCCCAGATGATTCGCTCCCACCCTTGGGAACTCTATTTGTATCCATCACAGTTTTGGGGGTGAATCACAGTGATGCTTTCCTATATAAAAATCACCAACATCGCTTTTTTTATTCCTTTTAGAACCCATCTCAGGAGAGCAGAACATGCAGCTTCGTTTTTCACCGACGTCTCCCTTTGTCCGCAAAGTTCGTATCACCGCCATCGAAGCCGGTCTACAGGACCAGATTGAACACATCACCACAGACCCTTGGTCTGCCGAAACAGACCTTCGGCAATCCAACCCCTTGAGCAAAGTACCCTGCCTGATTACAGACGAGGGTGACGCGATCTATGATAGCCCAGTCATCTGCGAGTATCTGGACAGCCTCAACACGGGGCCAAAGCTGTTTCCAGAAGACCCGACGACTCGCTTCAAAGTATTAACTTTAGCTGCGGCGGCAGATGGCATGACAGATGCTGGCATCTTGCATCTCGTTGAAAGCGTTCGCCGCCCACAAGAATTAAAATGGGATTGGTGGGATGAGCGTCAACAAACAACAATGCAAACAGCAATGACCGTTTTGAATGAAGCGGCACCATCTATGGCAACCAAAGATGGCCCCATCACGATTGCTGAGATCACAGCGGGCAGTGGCCTTGGCTGGGTAGATTTACGTTTCCCAAGTCTCGATTGGCGCTTGAGCAATGCAGCACTTGCCGGTTGGTTTGAAAAAATCTCCGAACGCCCATCTTTCAAGGAAACGGTGCCGCCAGCAGCTTAAGCTGAGGCTGCGAAATCTGGAAAATACTCCCGGGTAATGCGATCTGCATAGGCAACCAGATTGTCATGCGATCGCGCCGCTCGGGTCATCGGGGTATCCAATTCAACCTGCGTCAGGCTAATCAGCGTGCCCCAAACAGCGCAATCTATGCTCCTGATGGTTTCGCCGTGGACATATGGACCCTTGCCGACGATGGCAGCGAGGGCGCTCAAATCGCGTGATGCCATGGCGTAAACTTCATCGGCACCATGGCGTGCTGTGCCTTGCTCCCATAACTGACGACGTACCATTCGCTTGGCAAAAGCGCGCATAAATGGCTGAACAATAGCAGGCATTGACGAGAAAAATGCCGCACTGATCCCCGGCCAACCACCGCCAATCCAACGGTCATAAACCAACTGCCAGTAAATTCGTTCTTCGAGAAGTGCAACGATGGCTTGGTCTAGTCCCAACTCTTTGAGAGTCAAACCTTCATCAAGTTTGACCTCTCGCGTTTTCGTCAGATGCTCAATGATCAGGGTGCTATCGCCGATGTTCACTCCTTGATCGATGATCCAAGGAATCTTCTTTTTTGGTGCCGAGTTCGGCATGACTTGTTCTTTGATCTCAAAGGGGATCTCCGCAAGCTTCAACCAAAGTTCCAGCTTGGCGCAGAACGGGGACGCATTTGGAATGCCCAAGTGCCGCGGAAACTGAACCAAGGTTATCGGTTGATCACTCATGATGACTTTCTTCGGCGTAGCATTTCCTTTGATGCCAATACTGCACCACCTACAATCAATAAGCACCCCAGGGCCACAGACAACGTCGCTTCACCCTTGCCGAATGAGATCAATACAAGTGTAGATATCAAAGGTGCCGCATATGAGAATGCGCCCAACACCTGAATATCCCCATGCTTGGTGCCATAATCCCAGGTAAAAAATGCAACGCCAACTGGCCCTAATCCCAAGCCAATGACACCCAGCCATTCGATTGCATCTTTTGGCCAAATGGTCGACTCAAAGGCCATATGGCAAATGAGTGCAAGGATCGCTGTTGCCGCGCAAAACCCGCCTACGGTGTCCGTCGGCACATGCTGAAATCGCCTATTCAACACCGAATAAGTGGACCACGTCAGCGCACATAAAACCGCTATTGCATAACCCAGTGTGAATTCAGGTTTAAAACCAGATAGTCCACGCCCATCGGTGATCAACAAAATAGCCCCAAGCAGGCCCGTAATTGCGCCTGCTACATGCCACCATCGCAAGCGTTCCCCCGGCAGCAATGCCGATCCAACGACGATCAGTAACGGCCACATATAGGCGATCAGACCAGCCTCAACGGGCGGTGCGTTGCGAAGCGCCATAAAATAAAAGAAGTGGTATCCAAACAAACCGATGGTACCGAGCATCCACGCACCGATGGGCTGTTTCAAATGGGTGAGAATGTTTTCTCGTCTCACCAGCCATTTGACGATGATAAATGTCGTCGCAATCCCAAACGACATGGCCGCCAACTGAAACGGCGGAATTTTCCCGGTCAGAGTTGTGAAAAGCGCCAGCAATCCCCATAGCAGCACGGCTGTGCCGCCGATCAAGGTGGCCACGACTTTGTTAGGTTGATGTGGTGCTTGATTATCGTGTTTCATCATGGGCCGCGTTTTAGATCAAGCCGATCAAAATGGCTAGAGCTTTGGCTGCCACACCACAACAGACCCGTCCCCGCTACCCCATACAAGTTCAGGGCGTTGATCCCCATCAAGATCCTGGACGACCAAGCGATGCGCAACGCCACCAATGGGTGATACCTTGGCAATCACATTGGGCTCAGGACCATCAAAGCGTACAATGGTCATCACACGCCGAGAGGCACTGGGTACGATGGCTTCGGCGATACCATCACCATCTAAATCTTCGACTGCCGAAAGCGCGAGTTCTCGTGCGCCGATGGCGTGATTGGAAAATCCGTAAATGGCGTGATCTTTAACCAATCGATCACCTCGCCATTCATACGCGGTCAACGTACCCCCAATGTGAGGGGTAATCACCACCAATACTTCGGTGCGTCCATCGCCATCGATATCACCCATACCCACCGGGTTCAGCCATCGGTTCGGGGTGCCTATCGCGTCTGCCTCTGCCGTTATTATCAGCGGGTCACGACTGGTATCAATCAGGACCAATGCGCCGCCAGCGTTTTCGTATGCTTTGACGACCAAAATTTCCTGATCCCCATCACCATCCATATCCGCAAAACGCGGATAGCGGTCTTCGAACACGGCATCTTCACCGAGTGTCAAAGTTCGGGTTGATCCACCCTTCGATTCATAGACCAGCGCACCGGCTTCGATCCCATCGCCCAGCACCCCATGACGATACCTCTTTGTCGGTGCCGCGAGCCAAGCGCGATCATCATTCTTAGCCGTCGCAACAACAGCGTCGGGTAATGCACCCTCTGGCAGGTTTGCGTCTGTATGGGATGCAGCCGCTTTTAACTGAATACGCCCCGCTTCCAGCAACACGATATGACGTGCGCCCTGACCATCGATGATAACAGGGTCGCCACCCTGGTCTTGTTCAATGGATAAAATTCCATTTGGCACAGGGAAAGTCATCACCTCAGCCGATGAATGAGTGGCAAACGAAAAGGCGGTCATAACAATGACCGCCCCCGTAAAACGAATTGCTGAACTTAACATGCGCAGCGTTTAGGCCATATACAGCCCGCCATTGGCGGATATTGTGGAACCCGTAATAAACCCCGCATCGTCAGCAGCCAGGAACACGACACAACGTGCGATTTCTTCTGGTTCACCCAGACGACCGACAGGAACCATGGGAAGAATTTTTGTATCCAACACTTCTTTGGGAACAGCCAACACCATTTCAGTGCCGATATAGCCCGGGGTGATCGCGTTAACTGTGATGCCCTTTGACGCGGTTTCGAGCGCGAGCGCTTTGGTGAAACCCAAATCGCCGGCCTTGGAAGCGGCATAGTTGGTTTGCCCAAATTGACCCTTTTGGCCATTCACGGATGAGATATTAATAATCCGACCGAAATTCGCTGCGCGCATATCATCGATGACATTACGAGAAAGGTTGAACAAGCTCGATAGGTTCGTATTGATCACGGCATCCCAATGCGCCTTGTCCATTTTGTGCAAGGGACGGTCTTTGGTGATACCCGCGTTGTTGACGAGCACTTCAATCGCGCCCACGTCTTCTTTGATCTGCGCAATCGCAGCCGATGTCGCGTCAAAATCACCCACGTCAAATTTGTAAACAGGAATGCCTGTTTCATCTTTAAATGCCGCTGCCGCTTCATCGTTGCCCGCATATGTCGCAACGACGTTATATCCAGCCGACTGCAAGCCCAACGCAATCGCTTTACCAATGCCTCGGCTTCCGCCTGTAACCAATGCTACTCGTGCCATGATGTGTCCCCTTGCCTATTTCGCCATTTTTTGTCGGCGATTATGTCCTAGTTAATAGGTGGGGTGGCGAAAGCACGCCACCGACCAATCAAATACTAGTCGCGTTCGACGCACATGGCGATACCCATACCGCCGCCAATGCAAAGTGTCGCCAAACCTTTTTTGGCATCTTGTTTCTGCATCTCGTGCAACAAGGTAACGAGAACACGCGCACCAGAAGCACCAACAGGGTGACCGATAGCAATGGCGCCACCGTTAACGTTCACTTTGTCGGTATCCCAGCCCATGTCTTTGTTCACAGCACATGCTTGTGCAGCGAATGCTTCATTGGCCTCAATCAAATCAAGATCATCGACAGACCAGCCTGCTTTTTCGAGTGCCATACGGCTAGCAGGGATTGGACCTGTGCCCATGATCGCAGGGTCAACACCGGCAGTCGCCCAAGATTTAATTCGAGCCAACACAGGTGCGCCGCGCTTAGCAGCTTTTTCTGCGGACATCAGAACCAATGCAGCAGCACCGTCGTTGATACCAGATGCATTACCAGCGGTGACCGTACCTTCTTTATCAAAAGCTGCACGGAGTTTGCTAAGGCTCTCTGTCGTCGTGCCATGTTTTGGATATTCGTCTTCTTCGACGACGGTATCACCCTTACGGCCTTTAATCGTCACGGGGACGATCTCATCCTTAAATTTACCAGCTTTTTGGGCAGCTTCTGCTTTTTGCTGCGAAGATGCGGCAAACGCGTCTTGCTCGTCACGGGTGAGTTGCCATTTTTGCGCAACGTTTTCTGCCGTGTTGCCCATGTGATAGCCGTGGAACGCATCCGTTAGGCCATCCTGGATCATGCTGTCGAGCATCTTGCCCGGACCCATTTTCACACCACCACGAAGGTTCATGACGTGTGGCGCTTGGCTCATGCTTTCCTGACCACCTGCAACCACGATGTCGCTATCACCAGCGAGAATTGCTTGGTATCCCAGAGCAACCGTTCGCAGGCCGGAACCACAAAGCTGATTGATGCCATAAGCGGTTTTTTCCTGAGGAATGCCAGCACCCATGGCAGCTTGACGTGCAGGATTTTGTCCCGCACCAGCAGCCAGGATTTGTCCCATGATGACTTCAGATACTTCTTCAGGGCTTACGCCTGCACGTTCAAGAGCGGCCTTGATCGCAACTTCACCCAAATAATGAGCAGGGACTGAGCTCAAGCCACCCAAGAATGCGCCGACTGGTGTGCGCGCCGCGCCAGTAATCACTACTTCCGTCATCTCTCTCTCCTTTGATACAAAAATTATTATTGTTTGATCTTGGCGTGGATTAACCACATCCGTTGGTGTTGGCCCTTGACGTAGGTCAATTTGGCGTAATTTTCAACCGATCAGTCGGAATCAACAAGCCACGATGACAGTGGATCATAAAGTTGCCGCTTGGCTCGTGTGCCTGCGATCATCCCGATATGTCCTGAAGCGACCGAAGTAAGCTTTGCGTTTGGTATAAGATTACCTAGTGGTGTCGCAGTCTCGGGCGGCACAATTGTATCATTTTCCGGGACAACAACCCACGTCGGCAATTTGAGCTCGCTGGGATTCACTAGAACATCGCGTGTTTGCCATTTGCCGCGTCCGGGCTCGTTCTCAATATACCAATCTTTGAGACATTCCATTGCAACTGGCCCCGCCAAAGGCACGCCATCATTCACCCAGTCTTCGAGTTGGACGAATGCCCGCGCAGAGGCACCATCATCTGGCATTGATGCAAATTGACGGAACTTGCGCGACGTGGCGCATGGATCAATACCCACAAACATGGCTTGCAAGACATCCACGGGCAGGACTCCAGCCGCATCTATCAGTGCACTCAACCAGGGCATGCTGTTTCTTAGATGCTGGATGCTCGGTTGTGGCATTTCAGAAAAATCCCAGGGCGTCGCCAAAAGCGCTAGTTTGGCGATTTTGTTTTGCGCCCGGGCAACCAACGCCAATGCCAACAAACCGCCCATGCAATACCCGGCAACCATCGGTTTCTGACCCGCGCGTTCCGCGACGTGGTCTCTGATGCGTTCCAGCCGATCAATGTAATCATCTATCGTGAAGTCTTGCTCTGACTTGCCGGGCGCATCCCAATCGACGAGATAGACGTCCAAACCACTTTTCGCCAAAGCCCTCGTTAAGCTATTTTTCTCGCCAAGGTCCAAAATGTAGGCCCGATTGATCAGCGAAGGGATCAATATGACGGGAGAGCCGTCTCCAACTGCATGGACCAGCCTCGTCGTTCCCTCTTCGAAGACGCAAGGTAATGGCTCAAGGGCTTGAACTCGTGCGGCATTGTTGAGCTTGTTTACGCCCTTTGCGAAGTCCTGAACTCGGCTTTGAACTTCAGCCTGAACTGCAGCGGCAAAAGCCTGCGGATCGGTATTGCTAATTTCTTTTAGAAGACGATTTTGAACGTGCGGGCTGGTTTTTTTCCAACTCCGCGATACGGCGTTCAAGTTGGTTAATCCGCTCAATGAGCTGGTGAACGTCATGGTCTGAATGGCCAGATGCAGTGCCAGAGGCCTTGGCGCCTGAGACTGATGTTGATTGAGCACGTGCACCAAATTCTGCATGATCTCTGGGCTCATCTTCACTTCCCTGTCCGGATTGAACATTTCCCGCAGCCATTGCAGCCATATTTACAGCGCCGGCATTCATCAACTCAAAGGTCTTAGACATTGCGTTGGCAAACCCTTCGTCGCCCGCCAATGTCTTGACCTGTTCCTCCCACAAATCTACATACTCGCGAGCTAAACGTTGAATATCTGCGGATGAGGCGTCTTTGTCGTCGCTCATTGTCATAGCGCCCTAATTAGCTGATGGCATTCTTGTCGCTGACTATAGACATGGAATCAGTCCACACCAAGAAATCTGCGTCGCGAATCAATGAACCGCCCAGCTGCAATATTATGCACGATGTTTCGCTTTTTCAATTTTCGTTGCAGTGCACAAGCAACAGCGTTACTTTCTAAACTTACGGGAGCGGGAGCCTAATCATGGCGGGAAAGAAAAAAGACGCCGAGACTACTGAGGGCGTTAAAACGATCACGATCAAGAAATACGCAAATAGGCGTCTGTACAATACAGAAACGTCTAGTTATGTGACGCTCGATAATCTTTCCGAGATGGTCAAAGAAGGCAAAGAGTTTACCGTTCACGACGCCAAAACCGGCGAGGATATCACGCGCCAAGTCCTGACACATATCATCGTCGAAGAAGAGTCAAAGGGCCAAAACCTCCTACCAATCAGTTTCTTGCGTCATTTAATCAGTTTCTATGGTGACAGTTTGCAGGCCGTAGTTCCCAATTACTTGGAACACTCCATGGGGTCATTCGCGCGCAACCAAGAACAGATGCGCGATTATCTGGACTCGACTTTTGGTGGCTTGAATCCCTTTGGTCAGATCGAAGAAATTTCAAAGCAGAACATGGCCATGTTTGAGAATGCCATGAAGATGTTCACCCCGTTCTACGGACAGAATGGTTTGGACTTGCCGACGGATAACGCTGCACCGCAAAAACCAGCCGCGAAAGAAGACGAAGAAATTGATGATCTCCGTTCGCAGATGCTCGAAATGCAACGAAAATTAGATAGTCTTTCCGGCAAAAAATAACCGCCCAATAACCTAATCAGATTTATTTATCTGAGTTCTCGGACTAAGCGAAAGCTCAACCAATAGCTTTTGACGGCAGCTGGGTTTTTCTGACGGTTCGCAGATCGCGACATTCTTGAATAGTAATACCAGGACCCGCCACGGATCACCCGGAAATGGCATTTTCCGTCAGTGCGTGCAGCCGGGGACTTGGGCGCACCTTCGTAGTTGGGGTGCCAACAGTCTTCCACCCATTCAAAAGCGTTTCCATGCATATCATATACACCCCATGGATTGGGCTCGAAGCTTCCAATTGGCGCATTGCCAATGCCTGACCAGGGGGAACCGCACTTGCGGCAATTAACTTGGTTCTCTCCGACGAGATCACCATACCAATAGTTTTTCTTCGACCCCGCTCGTGCGACATATTCCCACTCGGCCTCGCTGGGCAGACGATATTTTTGCCCAGTAGTCTGAGACAACCATTTCGCGTAATTTATTACCATCGCGTGGCTAACGTTGATGACCGGCATTCGATTGGTGCCCCAATTGTGATCGTGGGGTTTATGCTTGCAGGCCCCATCATCCAGGCACGCCTGCCATTGTTCATGTGTGGTCTCAAACCGGCCAATCGCAAACGGTTTTCTGAACCTGATCAATCGTCGGGGTTTTTCGGACTCATGCTTGTCTGATCCCATCAAAAAAAGGCCAGGCGGAATCACCACCATCTCTGGGCAAACCTCGCAATCTCGGAAGATGACGCCGGGTTTGAGTTCTTGGCCCGGCTGAATAATCGGGGCCACGGGGATTTCACGGGGCCCGATATCAGGATAAACGCCTTGCGCTTGCGCTTGATCAACATGCAGCACAGCAGGTGCCAGCAGAAACAGAATGAATATGGCGAAAAATCTCATGCGCCAAAGTGCCCTGCCCTTGTGGCGGGGTCAATCCTCTGAGAGCTTATCAAGCGCACGCATGGCTGCCGCCGCCACTAGAGGCGAAGGATCTTCTGTTAGCGCCTCGGCGTTTGATCGCAACTTGGCATCTCCAGAATTTCCGATGGCGATGAGAACATTACGAACAAACCGGTCACGCCCCGTTCGTTTGACCGGCGTTCCACGAAACAAATCTCGGAATTTTGCATCATCCAGGGTTGCAAGTTCTGCCAATGGTTTGTCCTGCAATTCCGTGTTTGGTGCCAACTTCTCATCAACGTCACGCTGCGAAAACTTAGTCCAAGGACAGACTGACAAACAATCATCGCATCCGTATATGTGATTGCCCATGGCATCCATCAACGGGGCGTCAATGTGGCCTTTGTGCTCGATCGTTAGGTACGAGATGCATTTTCGGGCATCCAGTTCATAAGGTGCAGGGAAAGCGTCAGTCGGACAGACCTGCAAGCATCGATCACATGATCCGCAATGGTCCACCTCTGGAGCATCGGGCAGCAGTTCTATTTCGATGAAAATTTCGCCCAGGAACAACCAGGATCCAAACCGTCGGCTGACCAAATTTGTATGCTTCCCTTGCCAGCCGATGCCTGCCCTCGCAGCAAGTGGTTTCTCCATGACAGGCGCAGTATCCACAAAAACTTTCAGATCGGTTTCGAAAGTCTCACCGATCCATCGCCCCAACTGCTTCAGCCTCTTCTTGACGACATCGTGATAGTCTTTGCGCGTCGCATAAACACTTACCACGCCATTGTTTTTTTTCTCGAGCGCCGCAAGCGGGTCATCTTCGGGCGCATAGTTCATTCCAAGCACAATGATCGTTTTCACCGTCGGCATCAGAGCAGACGGCTTCCCTCGCCGTCCATCATCACGCGCCAACCAATCCATATCAGCGTGATATTCGGAACCCACAAATCTCGCGAGGGCGGCGAGGTCTTTGGGGTCCGTATCCGCAGCCGCGAAGCCGATATCATCAAATCCGAGGGATAACGCTTTTTCTCGAATTCGTGACTTGATATCTGCGGTCGCTGTGTTTTGGGTATCGTTGCTCGTCATCACAAAACCATTATGCTAATCACCTAGCGAACCTACAGCGCTTTTTCGGATATCTACATATGAGCCTACACAGAATAGCTGTCGTCCTTTTGAGTGGTGGCTTGGATTCTGCAACCGTTCTTGCCATCGCAAAGGATCAGGGGTTCGATATTGCCGCGCTTTCGTTTAGGTACGGGCAGCGCCACATGGTCGAACTGGAAGCCGCCAAAGCGTTGGCGAAAAAATACGATGTGGAACGTCATGTCATCGCAGAAATTGACCTTAGGGTTTTTGGCGGTTCTGCGCTAACCGACGATATTGACGTCCCCAAACATCGCAGCGACGAGGAAATGACTGAAACTATTCCAATCACTTACGTGCCTGCACGCAATACAGTCTTTTTGTCATATGCCTTGGCGTTGGCAGAAACATCCGGCGCAAATGATATTTTCCTCGGTGTCAACGCGCTCGACTATTCAGGCTACCCAGACTGTCGGCCAGAATATATCGAAGCATTTGAAATCCTGATGAACCTAGCGACAAAAAAAGGGGTTGAGGGGCAGCAACCATTTGCACTTCACGCGCCACTGATAGATTTGACCAAGGCCGATATCATTCGCGAGGGGATGTCGCTTGGTGTCGATTATGCCCAAACCATGAGTTGCTACGACCCGGTAAGTGATGACACGTCTATTGGGATTCATTGTGGTGCTTGTGATGCATGCCTGCTAAGACAACGTGGGTTTCGGGAAGCGGGGGTTTCCGATCCATCGCACTATGCGACGAGCTAGGAGATTTTGATGCTTAGACGAGCCGCGACAACCGCCATATTGATCGCGCTTTCTGCTGTCAGTTTCCCCATAATTCCCGTACATGCCCAGACAACAGATGCTGGCAAATATCAGATCGTCAAATCGACTGAAAACCGTGTGTGGCGCCTGAATAAAGAAACCGGTGAAATTGCTGTATGCGATTTAGATGGTGCGAACCTCGTGTGTACAACATCATCTGATGCAGCCGAAGTGCCGAAGAAGTCCTATGAAGAATTAGAGCAAGAGAAAGCTGCTGCGGCCAAGGCTTCTGAAGAACAAATGCAGGCTGAACGCGAGCAGGAGCTGAAGATGATCGACAAAGCGATCACTCTTCTTCGAGAATTTATGAAGACGGCGCTTGGTAACGAGGCTGCGAACTAAGAAATAGTCGCGTTCGAAGTACAGCTTTCCTTTGATTTCCAGCACTTAGCGGACTATCACTACCCGGCTTGAAACACGTAAACGCCGGACGCCGCAAGTATGACTGACAAAATAAAAGCGCTGACAGCGGTCAGAGAAGAAATCGATGCCATCGATGACCAGATTCAGGATCTTTTGATCCAACGAACAAAGGTCGTTGAGAAGGTGCGCGAGATCAAACACGGGGATGATGTAAAAATTCGCCCAGATCGCGAAGCTGAGATGATGTATCGGCTAACGGCGCGCCATCATGGCAATTTCCCAAAACGAGAGTTATGCCGTATCTGGCGAGAGATTATCGTCGCCACCCTAACCTTTGAGGGACCCTTTTCGATTGCCGTGATCGATCCAGAGGGGATGCCCGGATATTGGGACATTGCGCGCGACCAGTATGGGTCTTTTTCAAAAATGACCCGTCATCCAACGGGGCGTTCCGTTGTCGAAGCCGTTCGGAAACAAGAATCAGCGGTCGGCATTGTTCCTTTGCCACGTGGTGACGATCCTGATCCTTGGTGGCGTTACATCTTATCGACAACACCGGATACGCCAAAGGTCATCGCCCGCTTGCCATTCGTACCTGATTCAAATATTCGCGATAACAGCTTAGAAGCCTTGGTCATCTGCCCGTTACCCCAGCAAAGCACCGGGCGTGACCGTTCCTTACTGGCGGTTGAGGCCGACGAAGAGATTGGTGCACGCCGGATCGAAGACGCATTGAACTCTGCTGGTGTCTCTGCCGCGTTTGTTCAACGCTGGCATGATCCGCAACGCCCCCTTAGCTTGACATATCTTGTTGAGGCATTTGGGTTCGTTGATCCGAATGGAAAGCAATTTCCACGATTTATCGACAATATCGGCGCTTCTGCGCAACGAATCGTGCACTTGGGTGGCTATGGCACTCCGCTGAGTCAGCAAGATGTCGCGAAGGATCCTGAATCATGAGTAACACGCCCAAACCCAGAGATGGTGTGATGGATATCGCTGCGTACGTTGGTGGCGAATCCAAAATTGAAGGTGTTGATCGTATCATTAAATTGTCTTCGAACGAAGGCCCGTTTGGCCCCAGCATTCACGCATCCAAAGCACACGCAACCGAAGCTGCAAACCTGCACCGCTATCCTGATGGCGGAGCGGTGGCACTGCGTGATGCGATCGGCAAACGCTACAATCTAAACCCAAACCGAATTGTCTGCGGCGCAGGGTCGGATGAACTGATATCCTTGTTGTGCAGCGCCTACACATCCCCGGGCGACGAGGTCCTGTATTCGGAACATGGTTTTCTAATGTACCCGATTTCAGCTAAGGCCGCTGGTGCCACACCTGTGACCGCGCCTGAGACCAACAAGACAGCAGATGTTGATGCCTTACTGGCGGCCGTCACAGAGAAAACCAAAATTGTTTTCTTGGCCAATCCCAACAACCCAACGGGTACATACATTCCACAAACAGAAGTGGCCCGCCTTCGCGATGGTCTCCGTGATGACATTCTGCTGGTCATTGATGCCGCCTACGCGGAATACGTGACGTTGGATGACTATTCCGCTGGCATCGACTTGGTGGATGCAGGCGCCAACACCGTTATGACACGAACGTTTTCAAAGATTTATGGCCTTGGTGGCGTCCGCCTGGGGTGGTGCTACGCACCCGATAACGTGGTGGATGTGCTGAACCGCGTACGTGGACCTTTTAATGTGAATTCGTCCGCAATCGCAGCGGGTGTCGCCGCCATCCAAGACATCGCGTTCGAGGAAATGAGCCGCGAACACAATGACAAATGGCGCGAATGGACCGCCAACAAACTACGAAAGCTGGGCCTAGACGTCACACCCAGTATTGGCAATTTCCTGTTGGTTTGTTTTGGCGACGATCCTGATCGCAACGCCGAAGCCGCCGATCAATTCTTGAAAACACGTGGCATTGTGATCCGACGAATGAACGGTTATGGCTTCCCGAATTGCCTGCGGATTTCCATCGGTCTTGAAGAAGATATGCGGGCGGTGGTCGATGCATTGGCTGCTTTTCTGGGCCGCAACGATACGGACGCCATACAATGACCGACACTGTTATTTTTGACCGGGTCACGTTTATCGGCATCGGTCTGATTGGCTCATCCCTGGCGCGCGTCATCAAGCGCGAGGGCCTGGCCAATCACATCACCGTCACGACCCGACGTCAGGAGACATTGGATAAAGCGATAGAACTTGGGCTTTGCGATGCCGGTACATTGGATATGGCAGAAGCTGTGAAAGATGCGGACCTCGTCATGGTCTGCACACCAATGGGCGCATATGCGGGCATCGCAGAACAGATAGCCGGCAGTTTAAAACCTGGTACTGTGATTAGTGACGTCGGCTCCGTAAAGGCCCCCGTGTTTGAGACATTAGGACCAGCCCTGCCCAACCATGTCCATCTGGTTCCTGGTCATCCCATTGCAGGCACAGAGCATTCAGGACCAGAATCCGGATTTCCAGAATTGTTCAAAGGGTTGTGGACAGTCTTAACGCCCGCCAAGGACGTTGATGCAGATGCCACGGCGCGCGTCAAAGAGCTTTGGGAGCGAAGCGGTGCACTAGTTGAGATCATGGATGCTAAGCATCATGATCAAGTCCTGGCGATTACGTCGCACCTGCCGCATTTGATCGCGTATACCATTGTCGGAACGGCGAACGAATTGGGCGATGATCTACAAAAAGAAGTCATCAAATTCTCGGCGTCGGGGTTCCGTGATTTCACAAGGATTGCGGCCAGTGATCCGACCATGTGGCGGGACATTTTTTTGACCAATCGCGATGCTGTGCTGGAGATCCTTGGCCGGTTTGACGAGGATTTAACCGAGCTTAAACGTGCGATCCGTCGCGGAGACGGGGACACAATGTTCGATCATTTCACGCGGACACGTGCCATTCGACGGGGCGTTATAGATGCGGGACAACAAATACCGCCCGCCCCCGCGAACGATACCAAATAGACACTTATAAGAGGCTGATGATGCAAGCCGTCCTAGATAGTTTTGTTGCCGGGTTTCCCATACTGATGATGCATTCATCGGTGACCATCGCAATGTTGGTCGCGGGTGTGTTGCTGTATATCTGGATCACACCTTGGGACGAAATGGCACTGATTAGGGCTGGAAATACTGCCGCTGCAATCTCATTGGGCGGCGCCATCATTGGCCTTGCCATACCATTGGCCTTTGCAATGGCAGCCAGCGTCAGTGTTTATGAAATTCTGATATGGGGGCTGGTTACGTTATTGCTTCAGATTATAGCGTTCCGGGTCGCGGATTTGCTATTACGCGACCTTCCCACGCGCATCGAAGCTGGTGAAATTGGTGCGGCGACACTGCTGGTTTCGATTAAATTGGCGGTCGCTGCCGTGAATGCCGCTGCCGTCTCCGGCTAATCCCCGATGCGCCGCAAGGACATCATCGCCATTATCCTGCTAGCGATTTTCGCTGTCGGCGGACAAATTCTAAAAAGTCCAAATCCAATACCAGATGATCCGACTAACCCCAGAAGACCAGCGCCGCAAGTTCAAGGCGATCAACCCTGGGATGCGCAAACTCGAGCATGGCTGTCCGAAGGGCCGACACGCTCTCGCAACGTCGCACCTGACTGGAAAGGCATCCCTCGAACGGCCGTTATTGAAGTTCCGACAGATCGCAGTTCTGGCACTGGGACGGCTTTCTCGGTCGGCCCAGGCGCCTGGATGACGGCGCGTCACGTGGTTGATGGTTGTGACGTTCTTGGATTGCTTGTTCGGGATCGGAAAGGCATCAAAGTCACATCCGTAGAACACCACCCGAATGCGGATGTATCACTTGTCAGAACCAACGGCAGCCCGTCAGCATTTGCGTTCGGATCACAAGCCCAAGATGGTGACGACGGATATATGATTGGGTTCCCGAAGGGACAGCCAGGTGGTCTTCACGGTCGCAAAATTGGCACAACAATACTGAAAGAACGTGGTCGATATAAGACCCGCGAACTCGCAGATGTCTGGAGCGAACGAAGCCGGGTGCCTGATCGGTTTGACTCTCTCGGCGGGCTATCTGGCGGCCCCGTTTTCAGTGACGATGGTCGATTTATCGGTGTCGTTCTGGCCGAAGAGCGTCGCCGCGGCCGCGTCATTGCGGCACAAACATCAACGGTTTATACAATGTTTCAACGGGCCAATGTTAAACCCACGACGAACAATACTGACAATCGCTTGACCGCTGGTGGATACCCCGCAGTCGCGCGCGATTTGCTGATATCGCTGCGGGTCGCCAAAGTCGTTTGCCGGGTGCGTTGATGCTCAATTAATCCCAATAAATACGTGGGATACGCATCAACGGAAACGGCCCTGCGCTCAATCTACCTTCTTGAACGGTCAGCGGTATATCAATCGTTTTTGGTCCACCACCAGGTGGTGCCTTTGCGAATAGCCCCAATGCCGCCTTTGCCAATTGCCCCTCGGCCTCAGGCACAAGGCCTTGGGCAATCAGTGCATCGACTGCGGGATTAAAACCGCTTACAGATGCACCAAAAGCCCCCTCTGGCTGCAAGTTGCGATCCAGCGTGATCGTTCCATCCCCATCAAGTCCCAAAACGCCATGGCGAACCGAAAGCCGACGCACTTCTATGGCCCCGCCGTCACGTCGCCAAACATCCAACTGTTCGGGCAAAGTCGGTGCTGAAGTTGGTCGAACATCCACATCAATGTCGGCCTCCAATGACGCGATTTCTGCGCCAAAAGGGGACAACTCTGGATCGGTTAATCTGATGCCAACGGCTTTTAGTGAGGCTTGCAGGAATAGATTTTTATCGCCGCCATTCAGCGCCACCGTGAACGTTTCCATCATGATCGGTTGAGAGATCGTCGAACCTGTTACGGATAGCTCCCTCATCTCAAAAGAGAATGTGCCAATGTCGTCCAAGGTCACATCAAACGAATTGGTCGCGGAAGAAACCACGTGATTATCCGTCCGCGCTCCGCGCGTGTGTTCGATATTGATCGGCACGCCGACGTACCCCTCAATTCGATCAAGCTGCCAGGGAATACCATAGGCCTGGGCGTGAGGTAACGTTACTCGCCATTGACCATTCGCATGGTTGAACTGGAAATTCTGAATCTCGAGCGCAATCTGCGAGGGGAAACCAAAGATTTGCAGATCGTCATATTTAGCCACGTGGCCTTGCGCGCGAACATCTTCGAACCAAGCATCAACGTGCGCCCGCGTTTGTTCCACCAGCAGGTACCACCACACGGCGTATCCGGCGAGAGCCAAAATTAGAAAAGCGATAAAAATGATAAGCCCGCGATGTTTCGGGCGACCGTCTGATCGCGACGCAGGATTAGTGTTACGCTCGGGCAAAATCATGAAAGCAATGTAAGGCCTCTGATGCTCAACAAAAAGAACCGATCAGCAAAACTTATTTTGCGTCAGGTGTCATCTCACGATCACCATGACTGGGTGGCGTGGAAACCACGATAAAAGTGGTGTCTTCTGATCCTTGGTTGCTTAACTGATGGGCACGACCAGCTGGAATGTGAATGCCCTGCCCTTGGCCAAGATGGTGAACTTCGCCCTCAGCTTCCATGGTGGCGACACCCGACAGCACATAGAAAAACTGCTCGGCATGATGATGAAGATGTCGCGTTTCCTTTGCCCCTGGCGGCACGCATTCTTGAATCACGCTTAAGGCATCTGTTTTTGCCAGATGCCAGCCATCACAAACATCACCCCATGTATAGTGCGGGGCATCATTGATGGATATCGGTTTCATTGGGCGCTCCATTATTGGTCCAACTCCTATGCCAGATTGGCATGAGCCAAAAACCGACGTCGAGCGTTGGCTTGTACCTAGAACAATTTCTTCAGTTGTCACGCCACATCGAAAGTCATAGCGTCCGCAAATGTCCAATACCTCTTCCCCATCTCTTACTCTCAAGCGTATTATGATCGCTGCTGCTCCGGTCACCTTCGTCTTGCTGTGGTCGACTGGGTTTTTGGGTGCGAAATATGGCATGCCGCATGCAGAACCATTTACGTTTCTGGCTTACCGCTTCGCCATCACCGCAGTTCTTTTTACCCTTGTGCTGATGGTAATGCGCGCACCGTGGCCGCGGGATCCGCAAATCTGGTTTCATGCCGCCGTCGTCGGCCTGCTGATGCATGGTGTGTATCTGGGTGGTGTGTTCTTCGCCATCGACAATGGAACCTCGGGTGGTATTACTGCCTTGATCGTCGGCGTACAGCCTGTGCTCACCGCCGTTTTCGCAGGCCTGATCCTGAGTGAGCATCTCAGCATCAAAGCATGGTTTGGCATGATTCTAGGCTTTGTTGGTATTACGCTGGTCGTATGGCAGCAAGCCGGGGACACAGGGGGATGGGTCGGCGTTACATCATGCATTGCTAGCTTGATCGCCGTGACGGCAGCGACGCTCTATCAAAAACGGTTTGGCACCGCGATTGACCTTCGGGTTGGTTCAACAATCCAGTTTGCCGCCGCCGCAGTATTGATGTGGGTATGCGCGTTGTCATTAGAGACACTCCACATTGAATGGAACGGCCAGGTGGTCTTTGCCATGACGTGGCTTGTATTGGTCTTGTCAGTTGGCGCAGTCACGCTGCTATATATTTTGATCCGTCGTGGCGCGGCTTCCAAGGTCGCTAGTCTATTTTACTTGGTCCCTCCCACCGTCGCCGTTGAAACTTATTTTTTGTTTGGCGAAACCCTGACCCCCATGGCATTGGTGGGCATGGGCGTCGCCGTCATTGGGGTCGCCCTGGTAACCAAAGGCTGATCCAAGGGCATCCAAAGTGATGACTTCGCAAAACCCATATGGAGGCTTCGATGCGCCACGCGATGTGTTTTGGCTATTCGCCTATGGGTCGCTAATGTGGGAACCTAATTTTCCGTTTGTCGAACAACGCCGCACCATCCTACACGGCTATCATCGTGCGCTTTGTGTATACTCGTGGGTCTATCGCGGTACCGAGGAAACACCAGGGCTAGTTTTCGGGTTAGAAGAAGGCGGTACAGTTGAAGGCATCGCATTTCATATAGCGTCCGAGCAGTCGGCGAATGTGTTTGCACAAGTCTATGAGCGCGAAATGGTGACAGCCGTATACTCACCCGTTTGGGCATCATGTAATTGCACCGATGGCACAAAAGATAACATCACCGCGCTGGCGTTCGTCGCTAATCACAGCAACGAGCAGTACGCGGGTGAACGATCAGAATCCGAGACCGTCGAACTCATCCGCCAAGGACATGGCAAGGCGGGTCCTTGTACCGAGTATGTGATGAACACCGTCAATCATCTGCGGGAATTGGATATCCACGATGATGCGCTGGAGCGGATTACTTTAAAACTTCGCGGTTAAATTTAATCTAGTCATCCACTAACCCTCTCCGTCATTCCCGCGAAAGCCGGACCCAGAGCATATTGGCTAGATCTCCCTATCACCCATTCCGATATGTGTAGCTGTAGCCATTGAGCGCCGGGGCACCACCAAGGTGCGCGTACAGGATTTTTGATCCATCTGGAAAGAACCCTTTGTGGATTAAATCCATCATGCCTTGCATGGATTTACCCTCATAAACGGGATCGGTGATCATGGCTTCTGTTTGGGCAGCAAAGCGAATGGCTTCGTTGGTTTCATGGCTCGGCACGCCATAAGCAGGATAAGCATAATCTGGATTGATGATGATCTCGTCATCTCGGATTTTACGACCCAGCTCGACGGCTTCCGCCGTTTGATCAACGATCATTCGAACCTGATCACGGGTTTGTTCGACCGTTCCCGATGCGTCAATTCCAATCACGCGGTCGGCGCGATCTTGATCCGCAAAGCCAACAATCATACCGCCCTGAGTAGATCCAGTGACGACGCAAACGATGATATAATCAAACTCAAAACCCAGTTCTTTTTCTTGATCGCGGACCTCTTCGGCAAAACGAACGTAACCGATCCCACCAAGCGGATGGACGGACGCCCCCGCCGGAATACCATACGGTACGCCGCCCTCGTCACGCACCGATTGCATGGCATCTTCCCAGCTTTTGCGGATGCCGATATCAAACCCATCATCGACGATACGGCTGTCCGCGCCCATCAACCGCGTCATCAGAATATTTCCCACACGGTCATAGACAGCGTCTTCGTGCGGCACCCAACTTTCTTGAACCAATCGACACTTCATCCCGATTTTGGCCGCGACGGCAGCTACCATTCGCGTGTGATTGGATTGCACCCCACCGATAGAGACAAGCGTATCTGCGCCTGATGCAATGGCATCAGGGACCAAGTATTCCAGTTTCCTGAGTTTGTTGCCGCCCATCGCCAGGCCAGAATTGCAGTCTTCACGCTTGGCATAGATCTCCACTTTGCCCCCCAGCGCTTCGGACATACGGGGAAGATGTTCGATGGGCGTGGGGCCAAAGGTCAGAGGATAGCGTTCAAATTTTTCTAGATTCATTAGTGGGTTCCTTCAATAATTTGAAGAAACCATAGATCAAAGCTCAAGAAAGGTGTTCTCGAAATGCATTCAAAAAACATCAATAATTCTCAAAAAAGAACAACAATCAATTTTATCATTCATATTTAAGACACATGTGATAATTTCTTTCATATGAACGAGCTTGATCGAACTGACATACAGATTCTCCGCGCCCTTCAGACAAACGGTCGCCTGACAAATGCCGAATTGGCTGAACGAGTGAATGCCAGTCCCGCAACATGTCATCGTCGCACACAACGTTTATTCGAAGAGGGGTATTTAAATGGTACCCGTGGCAACGTATCCCCTGAAGCGGTTGGATTGGGGGCGCTCGCCATCGTCGGTGTTGTTCTGGACCGATCCACCCCAGAGAGCTTTGAAGCGTTCGAGACCGCTGCCCTCAAAATGCCGTTCATCATAGATTGTCATTTGGTCGCGGGTGATTTCGATTATTTTTTGAAAATTCGGGTGAAAGACATCAACGATTTCAGCAAGCTCCACGGCGCAAAACTGCTAACGCTGCCGGGTGTTCGGCAAACCAGAACGTTCTTTGTCATGAAAGAAGTGATTGATCAGGCGCCGTTGGATTTTTGAACTGGCATTTTTACCCACTCTTTTTGTCATCCCGGACTTGATCCGGGAACCACCTGCCGTCTGAAAATTCTGGGTCCCGGTTTATGCCGGGATGACATGGTTGGAGAAAACTTCACTCAATCCGGCAACGAAATCGATCCATCATCCGCAATCGGAAAACCGGGATTATAGGCCACTTCCCACAGATGCCCATCGGGGTCAGCGAAGTATCCAGAATATCCGCCCCAAAATACTTCTTCGGCATTTTTGATGATTTCTGCACCCGCGGCTTCGGCTTCCGCCAGCACGGCATCAACCTCGGCTTTATCACGTCCGTTATAGGCCAGTGAAACTCCACGAAAGCTTGGCACACCGTTGTCATGAACGGTCGCATCTTCTGCCAATAGGCCATGACCATAAAGGCCAAAGATCACGCATCCCGCCTGAAAGAACGTAACATTTTCGTTGCTGATGTCTGATGCCGTCCAACCCAACGTTTCGTAGAACGCACGGCTGCGCACCATATCAGTGACGCCCAGTGTGACGATGCTTATGCGTGGATCCACTAAATCAGCCGCACTTCGAGTGACCGCAGGACGTACAGGTGTCGCAACCTTCCTGGCGGATCAACGAGGGTTGCGCGCATTTCGGACATTGCCGAAACATCGAACCATTGCCCGACAGCCCTTCGGCTCCCGCAGCAACGGCTATCGGCTTGGTAATATCGTTGCGGTCAGAGCCATCCATTGCATTTGAACTCGTGATAAACCCCGTATCGATCATGTGGCTTTCGATGACGCCACCGATGGCAGCTAACAGCGATGGCACGTACTTACCACCGACCCAATACCCCCCACGCGGATCAAACACAGCTTTTAATTCTTCAACGACAAACGACACGTCACCGCCGCGGCGGAACACGGCGGATATCATGCGCGTCAACGCCACCGTCCACGCATAATGTTCGGTGTTTTTAGAGTTGATGAAAATCTCAAACGGGCGACGGCGTCCCTGGTCATCGATGATGTCATTCAAGGTGATATAAAGCGCGTGATCACTCTCGGGCCAACGAACCTTGTATGTTTTACCCGGCAGCTCACCCGGTCGATCCAATGGCTGGAACATACGCACGACAGCGCCGGAATCCCCCTCGTCCTTTGGCATCGACACCTTGGTTGGCGCTTCCAACGGCAATTCAGGCTCTGCCGCGTCGGCTTTTTTCTTATCGCCCACTTCAAGGACCGCCCCCGTGACATCATTCGGACGATACGTCGTACATCCTTTGCAACCCAACTTATAGGCCTGCATATAGATATCCTTGAAATCATCGAATGATGTGTCTTCAGGAACATTGATGGTCTTGGAGATCGAACTATCGATATACTTTTGCACCGTCGCCTGCATGACCAAATGGTCTTCAGGGCTAAGGGATTGCGCATCGACAAACGCCGGCGTCAGCGGCGTTTCAGAACCTTTTAAGCGACGGAATAAACGAAATGCATAATCTGAGACGTCTTCTTCACGACGTGTGCCATCAGGCATCAAGACGTGGCGTCGATATTTGAAACTAAAGACAGGCTCTAGCCCCGACGACACGTTATCCGCAAACAATGATATGGTCCCCGTCGGCGCGACCGAGGTCAGCAACGCGTTGCGAATGCCATGTTCGGCAATGGCAGCGCGCACATCTTCGTCCAATTCCTTGATACTTTCACCGGCTAGGTACTGGTCTGCATCAAAAAGTGGGAATGCGCCTTTTTCCTTGGCCAATTCAACCGAGGCCATATACGCCGCCCGCTGCAAAGCCTTCAACCAGATTTCCGTCAGGCGAACCGCATCCCGTGATCCGTAACGCGCGCCACACATAATCAATGCATCGGCAAGTCCCGTGATACCCAGACCAATCCGACGTTTCGCCATGGCTTCGTGGGCTTGCTCTTCGAGTGGGAAGCCCGACACATCAACGACGTTATCCATCATCCGGACAGCAGTTGTCGTCAGATTTTCTAATTCGGCCATATTGAGTGTTGCGTTGTCTTCGAATGGGTTTTCGACCAACCGCGCCAGATTGATCGACCCCAGCAAGCACGCGCCGTATGGCGGTAATGGTTGTTCGCCGCACGGGTTCGTCGCGTGGATGGTTTCGCAATAATGCAGATTGTTCCGTTTGTTGATCCGGTCAACAAAGATGACTCCGGGTTCTGCATATGCATACGTCGCGTGCATGATCTTATCCCACAGTTCACGCGCGGATATCGTTCGATAAACCATGCCATCAAAGACCAAATCCCAAGGCGAGTCATCCTTGACCGCCTGCATGAATGGATCGGTGACCAATACCGATAGATTGAACATGCGCAGACGACCTGGTTCTTGTTTGGCCTCAACGAAGGCTTCGACATCGGGATGGTCGCAACGCAAGGTGGCCATCATCGCACCACGGCGCGACCCCGCAGACATGATGGTCCGGCACATGCTATCCCATACATCCATAAACGACAGCGGACCCGACGCATCGGCACCAACACCTTTGACCTGCGCGCCCTTGGGTCGAAGAGTCGAGAAATCGTAACCGATCCCGCCACCCTGCTGCATGGTCAACGCTGCTTCTTTCAGATGCTCAAAAATACCTGCCATATCATCCGGGACATCGCCCATCACGAAGCAGTTAAAAAGCGTCACCCGACGTTTCGACCCAGCGCCCGACAAAATACGCCCAGCGGGAAGGAATTTGAAATCATCCATGGCATCGAAAAATGGCTGTTCCCATGCCTGGGGATCACTCTCTGCTTCTGCCAACGACGCCGCCACCCGCCGCCAAGTATCACCCACAACCTTGTCGACCGGCTGGCCTTCGGCATTTTTAAGGCGGTATTTCATATCCCAAATTTGTCGGGAAATCGGTGCAACGTCACTCATAGGAAATCTCTGACTTGGGCCCAAATTGGTGCGCATATTAGCCGCACGATCCCAGACGCAGAAGCGCGAAAAGGCCTAATAATTTAGACTTTTCAGCGTGCTGCATCAAGTTAAATGTTCATGAAATGTTTCCATTTCAGTCCACCAAGTTACCCCATACAATCGCCAACGATACAGTAATAGTTTCAATGAGTTGAAGAGTTATCCCCGTGTTTTGAATATACCCACAGGCACTCTTCCACAGGGGTGTCTTTGGGCCTTAGTCGGCGGTCAAAAGACGCTCGCTGGCATCCTCAATCCGCGTTTCCAAGAGCTTCATGAACTCTTTGCGGTCCATGCCGGGATAAATGGGCTCAAGCACCTCTAATGTAATGGTTCCAGGGGTGATCCAGAACTTCCGTCTTCCCCAGTGCCGCCCGGAATTCAATGCCATTGGGACCATCGGGACGTGTTCGGGCAATGCCTTATACATCGCAGCGACGCCAGGATGGTAACGCCCTCGGGTGCCGGGCTCAGAGCGTGTGCCTTCTGGGAAAATAATCACCTGACGGCCTAAATTCACCCGATCAACGGTTTCCTCGACCATATTGCGCAGGGCCTTAGCGCCGGCATCGCGATCGACAGCAATGTGCTGGCTTTTGCGCGCATACCAACCCCACAGAGGGATATTCATAAGCTCTTGCTTGAGGATATACTGCGGATCTTCAAGAATCAGATATAGCGCGAATGTTTCCCAAGTTGACTGGTGCTTGCAAGCGATGACAGCGGGGCCCTTTGGCAGCTTCTCCAAGCCAATAAACCGATAGTCGATCCCACAGCAATATTTCATCACAAGCAATGCCGTGCGTGACCATCTCTTTAGTCCTTGTCGCATGACCGTGCGATTGAACGGCATGAGTATCCAAGACGACAGCAGCAGCAGTATCAGCCAGCCATAAAAAAACACATTGAAAACAAGGGATCGGATGAAGGACATGCTAGACCGCAACCTCAATCAAAATAGATCAGCCTGCAAGCCCAACATGGCGAGCCCCCGGGCCAATGATTGGCGAGTCCACGCCAAAAGTAATTTATTGTATTCCGTGACCGTCAGGGCAAACGTGCCCGGAAATGCCCACCATTTCGATTGTTTTACGTGATCTGGAAACACGGGGTGCGGCGTGATTTTGACATCTTCAAGCACGTCAGAAAATTCCAACAAACTTCTAGGCATGTGATACGCCGCCGTCACCAGTCGCAACGAACTTAACTTATTCGCACGCATCCATTCAGCCGTTTCCCAGGCGTTTTCTCGCGTATTGATCGCATCACCCAGACTGATGCGATTCTCGACATCTTCTGGCCGCTGTTTTTGCACCCTAAGGAGCTGATCCACATCAACACCTCGATAGACACCTGACACAAACAAGCGATCGGCATGTTTTGTCATCAACAAGTCCAGCCCCGTCCGAAGCCGACCACTGCCGCCAGTCAACACAACGATGGCATCGGTTTCTAATTCAGGATCAGATACCCCGGTTGGAATGTTGGAAGCGAATGTGAACAAGCCCATGCCCCATACAATCAACGCGAAAACGAATATCAGCAGGCCCGCTTTAAACCATCCAAATGTTGAACCTCTGGAGCGTTGGCGCATGACGACCTCAAAGCATCCGGCCGAGAGAGCGCAACACCGTGGATCGCGCTGTGGACATGGCCAGAAAGGCAACGCTAATTGGAATGATCGCAAACAATGTCCATTCGAACACACCGAATGAGAGTTCCGGTAGCGCCGCCCCTTCTAGGCTTTTGGCCAAGTAACCGACAGAGAGCAAGGCTGGTAGGCCCAGCAACAATCCGATCAAACCACCCTTGAGCCCCAACATCATGGCGCGCCCTGCGAATTGGGCCGCAATATAACTATCCTGCGCACCAATCAGATGCAGCACCTCTATGGCTTCTTTATGAACCGCCAGCCCGGTTCGCGTTGTGAAGATGACGGTGCCCATCGTTGCAATGGCAATAAATACCAATACCGAAAGTGCAACCAGTTCCACAGACCTAATCAAATTCACCAAGCGTTGCAGCCAAACTCGATGATCATCGACTGTTGCCTCTGTCACCCTAATCTGGATCGCGCGTGTAAAGGCCTTCAGATCGAATTGCGTCTCATCAGCCAAGCCGATATCGATCAGACGTGGTAACGGTAGATCAGCAGCAGACGCCCCCTCCCCCAGCCATGGGGCTAAGAGCGAAAGCATGCGTTCTTCTTCAATCAGCAAGTACCGCTCAATGCCCGATGTGCCAGCGATAACGTTGAGGACTTCTTGCAGGTTACGCTGATCCTGAGCCGGGTCATCGGTCGCCGCGACCTGCACTGTCAGCGTTCCGCCAACACCTTGATCCCACCGCGCGGCCGTCGCATTCAATACCAATATCCCACCGATCGCCAACACAGCCAAAAAGACCATGAACGCGATCAGCCAAGGCAAAAACTGGCTGTGTGCATCTTTATCAAGCGGTAGGTCTGATCTTTTCACTCCGAGCATGGTACGCCTACAAAAAATTCTCGATGCCGGGAGGTTCAGTATCGTTATCGTCCGCATCAAAGATCGGACGGCGTCGTCGTGCCGAAGCGGCAGCCTTGGCCGATTCGCGTAATTCTCGCCTTTCTCGGGTGGGGGAGCGATTCCCACTGCCTTCGATCAAACTAAAATGCCCATCATCAAGGCGCATAATTGGATACCCAAGTCCATCGACCAAAGACATATTGTGCGTGGCGATCACAATCGTTGTCCCCAATCGATTGAGCTCTTCGAACAAATGCATCAGCCGCAACGCCATTCGATCATCGACGTTTCCAGTCGGTTCATCCGCCAACAATATCTTGGGACGGGCAATAACCGCACGCGCAATCGACACCCGTTGTTGTTGTCCACCGGACAGCGTCGGCGGACGGGCTTTCATATGATCTTTGAGGCCCACCCACTCTAACAACTCTGCAACATGACGGTTGATGTCCGCTTCTTTCACGCCCGCAACACGAAGCGGCAGCGCCACATTGTCGAACGTGCTCAGATGTTCCAGAAGTCTAAACTCTTGAAAAACAACACCTATTTGACGTCTGAGCGCCGGAAGTTCCTTACGTGGCAAGGTCGCAATATCACGACCAAACAAAGAAATAATGCCACGTGAAGGCTTCAACGCCAGATATAACAACTTCAGTAACGATGACTTACCGGCACCACTCTCGCCGACAAGAAAATGAAATGATCCGGTCGCCAGAGAAAAAGTGACATCCTGAAGCACCTCGGGCCCTAACCCATAGCGCAGGCCGACATTTTCGAACCGTGCGATGTTTGCCTCTGAAAACCCTTGCATCGAAAATTCCATGCCGTGTGCGCACGCCGCGCACATCATTGTCGAATGACCTCACAATGGCACGCCAGACCTGCGCACGTCCAGCATCCCCCGCCAAGAATCAGCAACGTTTGTCGATGCGATGTGTCGCACCTCGCTTGCGTGGCGAATCACGAACGCCTATAAACGAGGAGGGTCAATAAATCGGTCGGCTATGTTCATTTCCTGCCCAAACTGTGCAACACGATATAACATCTCTCCCGGTCAATTGGGTGAGACGGGTAAATCTGTTCGCTGTTCGAATTGCGGCAACACATGGCACCAAAATCCAGTAGCCAATGTACCGCCCCCGGCGATGCCCGCTGGCGGCCATCAAGCCGCACATACACCACCAGCACAGCCGTACCCTCAACCGCACCCACAAGCGGCATATCCCTATCCGCCACCCGGTTATCCACCGTATCCGCCACCTGGCTATCCACCATATCCGCAAGCACCCGGCGCACCGGCACCCGCAGCCGAGCAACCGACAGCACCAGCCGCGCCGCCACCAGAACCTGCACCAGAAAAGGCCAGTGAACCCGATCCGATGGCGGCTCTCATGGATGATGTGGAAGAAACGTCAGACGAAGCCCGTGATGAAGATCCGATGGCCGTTTTTGATACTGGCGGTGACGATGATGAGGACGAGGACAATGCGCCGATTGAGTCCATGATTGAAGATGGCGAAGAAGAAGACGATGGCACTGCATTTGATGATTTAGAAGAACCCGATCCGATTCCCGAAGTGTTCACCGCTGATGAAACCGGGGATGATGAAGACGATGGCACTGCATTTGATGATTTAGAAGAACCCGATCCGATTCCCGAAGTGTTCACCTCTGATGAAACCGGGGATGATGAAGACACGGAATACGACGATGATTACGATGACGACGACGCGGATGAGAGCAGTGGCTCCATGCTTAAAATCATCATTGCGGTCGTTGTCTTGGTCCTGTTATTGGGCTCGGTCGGTGCCGTGATATTCTTGCGCGATACTATCATCCAGACATTCCCGTCTGCCGAGGGTCTTTATTCAATGGTCGGGCTTGAAGATGACTCGCTGGGCGGCGGTCTGTCGATCAATGACGTGAAAAGCACGCGAGAGTCGATCGGCGGCAAGGATGTTTTGGTTGTTCGCGGCGATGTTGTGAATGTTTCCGAGCGACCACGACCCGTCCCAATGTTAGAGCTCAGGCTTTCTGATACCGAAGGTCAGGTCGTTCAATCGGCTAAATCTGCGCCACTGAAAAACGAACTGATAGCTGGCGATAAGATTTCCTTTGAAATCCAACTTGAGAACCCGAGTGCGCTGGCCCGCCGATTGGAAGTCACGTTCATCGAACGGGAAGCACCGGGCAACTAAGAGACCGATATCCCGTCGGGAGTCATCATTCGGTTTGAGTTAGAAAATATCTAGCAATCGATCGATATAATCGAGTTCTATTTTGGGCCGCGTCCGCTCTCCTGAACGTTTTCTTAGTTCTTCGAGGATTTCACGCGCACGCAGGATTTCCATTCGGTCAGGCACTTGTACATCTGCGTCCTCAACAGTGGATCCTTGCCCATTCTCGTTGGAATTGCGGCGGCCGAAGGGGTCGAAACCTTGTTGATTACCAGAGCGTTGTTGCTGGTTATTACCAAGCCCCATCTGCGCCCCGAACTGCTGCGCCATCGCTTCTGCCATTTGGTTGGTCGCGTTACGCAATTCTTCCAACGCTTGGGCTTGGTTATTGGCTGCGTCACCAAACTCACCCTTGCCCATATTATTGCCAGCCTGCTCCATCTGCTGTTCAGCGCGGCCCATATTCTCTGGAATTTGGCCAAAAGCCTCATCCATTTGCATCATCAATTCGCCTAAACGTCGGCGTAGCGCTTCTTGATCTGCAGCAGTGGGACCTTGGCCTTGTTGTCCTTGTTGCTGGCCAGGCTGTTGCCCCGGTTGTTGGCCCTGCTGACGCTGACCTTGCTGTTGCCCTGGCTGCTGTTGTTGTTGGCCAGGTTGGCGCTGTCCCAAGCGTGGACGCTGGAATGCCCCAGAACGTTGGTTCTGTTCTTCTTGGAACGTCTGATCCATCAGTTGCTGCTGGTCCTCAGTCAAGGAACGCAAGTCATCCATCATCTGGCGTGCGTTCTGCATGGCCGGATTGGACTGTTGCATTTGCAAGCCGTCACGCAATTGTTCCAACATCTTCTGCATCTCAGCCAGCATTTGCTCGGCCGCTTCACGGTTACCTGTTTCCGCCATTTCCTGGATACGGTCCATCATATCCTGAATATCTTGAGTCTGCATTTCAGGCAGATTGGCCATCGGCGGAAGTTGATCCATACCCATTTCTTCAAGCCGCTCTGCCAATGCTTGCATATAGCGATCCATCGCCTCTTGAAGCTGCTGCATGACCTGATCGAGTTCTTCACCCAACTTTCCATCACGTAACGCTTGCATGGCTTCTTCTTGAAGACGGAGTAAATCGGCTTCTGCGAGTGCAAACTCGCCATCTTCGATTCTGAGTGCGGTTTCCCATAACAATCGCTGCACACTGGCGATCTCTTCATCGCCTTTGGCATAAACCAAACGACTGTGCGCAACCCTGATGGATAAAAAAGCAACTAAATCATCGAAGAAACGCATCGGATACAGCGACAATTCCTGAAGTTCCGCTGCACTTTCTTTGATCACGTCGGGCGTTGGGTCATTGATCTTTTTGCGCACCTCGGCCAGTGAACGTGCGACCGGGTGATTGAAGATACGTTCTGGCAGAACAACTTCGACCGTCTCCGTTTCGGCGGTTTGCTCTGCTGTATCTGTCGCAATCAACTGCACACGAACAGGCAATCCTGCCCAAGGGTGTGCGGAAAAATCTCTGGCGGAGCTGGTTTCAATATTCCGACGATCACCCGACAACGGCAGTTCCACACGAATTTCAGCCGCGCCACCGGGCACAGCGCGCCCGTTTGGGCGAACGATAACCATTTCAATTTCTCGGATGCCGTAATCATCACTGGCAATATATGAAACATCAAGTTGGGTATCACGACGGCGTGTTGGGGCACGTTCGTACTCAACCGTAGGCACCGCATCAGGTGCCACTTGCACGGCCCATTCAGCAACGGTCACGCCGCCAATCTTCAGCGCCATCGCATCGGCACCAACAAACTCTGATCCCAATTCTGTTTCCAGCTTGTATGAAGCACTGCGCTGATCACCAAGCTGCGCGAGCGGTAATGTTATATTGCCCATCTCCAAAACGGGCGCATGCTCGGCATCCGTAATTTGAACCAGCAACTGCGAGCCTACGGGGACAATCAAACTACCGATGGGTCCTGTGTCGGCCTCATCATCGTCCTCTTCAGGCATGCCAGTCTGGCTATAGGTGGTCGGTGCTAACCCTGTATAGCGCGGAGGTGTCAGCCAAAGATCGACTTGGAATGGTTGCAACTGATAAACGCCACCCGTCGGCGCGACGGCGCGGACTATACGATCAAACGGTTCATTACCGCCCAACAGCACGCCGATGAACAATACCAATACAGCCACGAACCGCAGACCACGAATGTCGCGACGTGCGACGCGTGGTCGCGGAATCGGCACACTCAGTTTCTCGGTATCTTTGGCGGCTTGCTTTAAATGCGCATACCACAGGACCTCCGCCTCGGGTGACAGCTTGGTCTGCGTCGGACGATCAAACAACGCCGTCAGGGGGCGATGTTTTAATCCAGATTCGTCCTCGACCCGGCGGGCTGCCTCTTCAGCGCCAATCGGTGCGAGTGCCCGCTTAAATCCAGAAAAAGAATACCCTAGCAAGGCGGCTAAAAAGCACAAAACCAACGCATGTACGACGTCTGGTAGCATGGGTAGGACGTCAGTTAATGCGATTCCGATAAATAATGTAAATACGGACAGAGGCGCCCAAAGCATGCGCCAGATCTTTTCCCACCGGATGGAAAATACGGCCCCTCGGAGCACGGGTCCTAGGCGGTCAGATTTTTGGTCTTCATCCGGCGTTACTGTCATCCGACGTTTTTCTCCTGCCCCGGGTCCGCTAACCAACCGGGGATATGCTCTCGCGCAAGATTGTCATGTATGGTGACACGTTCAGAAACCAATGCATAGTCTGATCCCATTACCAATATTTCAGGTAACAAATCACGCGAATTATACGTCGATGCCATGACGGCAGCGTATGCACCAGCAGAACGGAATGCGACCAAATCACCTGCTTTGACTTCAGGCATCATGCGCTGACGGGCGAATGTATCCCCCGTTTCGCATACCGGTCCCACGATATCGATGGGGGCCATCGCATCGGTTGCTGGCTCAATCACGGGAACGATCGTGTGATGCGCCTCGTACAATGCGGGGCGGATCAAATCGTTCATTGCCGCATCCAGAATCAAAAACTTACGATCCACGCCACTTTTCACATAGATCACGCGGCTGACCAGAATACCGGCGTTACCGACAATCATTCGACCCGGCTCGACCCCCAACCGACAATCAATGCCCGACATGACGTCTTGGACCATCGCGCCGTATTCAGCCGGACTTGGCGGGTTTTCAGCATCATATGGAATGCCCAAACCACCGCCCAAATCCACAGATCGTATATTCAATCCCAAGCCACGAAGCGTTTCGACCAATCCACGCACTTTTTCATATGCCGCACGATAAGGCGCAATATCCGTCAGCTGCGAACCGATATGTACCGCCACAGCGGCCACTTCAATCCCAGGCAAGCCGTTGGCTTCGACAAAGATGGCTTCTGCCTGTTCCCAGGCAATACCAAACTTGTTCTCGCTCAGTCCCGTGGTGATCTTGGCGTGAGTCTTGGCGTCAACATTCGGGTTCACCCGGATTGCAATCTGCGCCGTTTTGCCCATTTCCGCAGCGACGGCCGAAAGCGCATGAAGTTCCTCGTATGATTCTACATTAATCTGATGCACATCAGCAGCCAGGGCGGCGCGCAATTCTTCAACAGATTTACCCACCCCAGAAAAAACGATCTTCGAAGGTGATATTCCAGCAGCCTGGGCGCGAATAAGTTCACCACCCGACACAATATCGGCACCAGCGCCTAACCTAGCTAAAGTCGCCAAAACACCCAAATTGCTGTTCGCCTTCATGGCGTAATATATGTCGGCATCAACGCCAGAGAGTGCGTCTGCAAACACCTGGTAATGCCGGGTCAGCGTTGCGGTTGAATAACAGAAAAAAGGCGTGCCGAATTCCGCCGCCAATTCATCCAAAGACACGTTCTCAGCGCGAAGCTCTCCATTCACGTACGAAAAATGATCCACTAACGGATTCTCCCACTTAAAAACTGATTACCGCGGCATCTGCGTTGCAGGTGGCGGCGGCTGGTATGTGCCAGGCGCCACGGTACCCGATGTTGGCTTTGGCGCAGCAGAGGTGGCCTTTTGGCCGTTCTTCGAAACAGCCGGATACGTGCGAGGGTATGTCGCACCTTCTGGGGTTGCAGGGCTCGACTTCACCCCGCAAGCCGACACGACAACCAAAACTGCCAAAGCAGCTGTAATTCGCGTCCATTTCTGTTCAAAAAAACTCATATGACTATCTTATCTGTATGCGTCCGTTATAGCCAACGAGTTATAACCAGCGTGCTTTCGCATCAACAATACGTGCGCGCACTTGGTCAGGCGCTGTGCCGCCAAAACTCTGGCGGCTCGCGACAGAATTATCGACGCCCAAAACATCGAATACATCAGCTGTGATTCTGGGTTCAACCGATTGCATATCGTCCAAGGATAACCCGTTTAACTGAACATTGCGGTCTTCGGCCATTTTAACCAAGTTTCCCGTAACATGGTGAGCATCCCGGAAAGGCATACCAAGGACACGCACCAGCCAATCCGCTAAATCTGTCGCAGTAGAAAACCCCTTATCTGCATCTTCGCGCATCCGCTGGCGATTGAATGTCGCACTTTCGATCATGCCGGTCATCGCCGCGAGGGACAGTGCGACAGTATCCGCGACTTCGAAAACCGGTTCCTTGTCGTCTTGCATGTCTTTGCCGTACGTCATCGGCAAGCCCTTCATGACAATCATCAGGGCATTTTGCATACCGATAACGCGCCCTGCCTTGGCCCGAATAAGCTCTGCCGCATCAGGATTACGTTTTTGCGGCATGATTGAACTACCGGTCGAGAATTCATCGGATAGCCGCACATAACCAAACTGGTCTGAACACCAAAGCACGATTTCCTCGGCCAAACGCGAAAGATGGATCGACAGGATCGACGCCACTGACATGTATTCCATCGCAAAGTCACGGTCAGAAACAGCATCCAAAGAGTTTGCAGCCGGACCGTCAAAACCCAATGATTGGGCCGTCGCATGGCGATCAATCGGGAAGGATGTTCCAGCCAGTGCCGCAGCACCTAGCGGGCTTTGGTTCATACGTTCCCGGGCATCCTGTGCACGTGCACGATCCCGACCCAACATTTCAACATAGGCCATCAAATGGTGACCCATCGTCACGGGTTGAGCTGTTTGCAGATGGGTAAAGCCTGGCATCACGCTTCCGCTATGCTTTTCAGCCTGATCAATCAGTGCACGTTGCAGGGCCTGGATATCACGATCAAGGCTATCCAAAGCATCGCGAACCCATAGTTTTAAATCCGTCGCAACTTGATCATTTCTGGACCGTGCCGTGTGCAGCCGACCCGCTGCATCACCAATGATTTCACGTAAACGTGCCTCTACGTTCATGTGAATATCTTCAAGGCTGGCTTTAAATTCGAATGAGCCCGCTTCTATCTCAGCCATGACCTGATCCAAACCGGCTAATATCTGGTCAACATCCGCAGCTGCGATGATACCTTGTGCACCCAACATCGTGGCATGCGCCTTGGAACCGGCGATATCTTGCGCATAGAGCTTTTTGTCGAAACCAATAGACGCGTTGATAGCCTCCATAACTGCCGATGGTCCTGCAGAGAAACGTCCGCCCCACATCGCGCTGGCTTCACCTTTTTTATTTGTAATATCGTCGGCCATGACAAACGGCCCTCCGTCGTCCTAAGTTATCGCTCAGTGATGGCCCGCGTGCCGCGCATTGTAAACCGAATTACCGCATTCCCGAACGAGCCCGGAAAATGACGAAGTCCAGTTTGAGCACAGCTACCAAATTCTCGATTGCCGCAACTGGCGCACTCGCCATCGCCGCGGTGATTTTCATGATATCGCCCGACCATGCAAGCGAAGTTCACACCAGCGACTGTACTGTCGACTCTGAGGCCCTTCAGAGTATCCAAATTATGGAATCGCCGGAACCTGTCGTAGATGTCTCCTTTACACTCGCAGATGGCTCATCTAGGTCGATCAAAGATTACATGGGGCGTGGTGTCGTATTGAACTTTTGGGCCACTTGGTGCGCGCCTTGCGTCCGCGAAATGCCGGAATTGGACGCCATCAAGGCTGATTTGGCCCCAGATGGTATCGACGTCATCGCAGTGTCGATGGATCGTGAAGGTCACGCCGCAATCGAAAAATTTTACTCGAACACAAACATCCAAAACCTCGAAGCATTCCACGACCCGAAAAGCGCTGCCGGAAGAGCGCTCGGCGTTCGTGGCCTGCCGACAACACTGATTATCGATCCAAAAGGTCAAGAAGTGGCCCGAATCCAAGGAATCCATCATTACGATACCTCAGAAACCAAAGATTACCTGCGTCGGTGCGTTGGGAATGGATAATGCACATATGCCAGCCATGCCCAAAGGGGTTGTGATAGCCTTATCCGCAGTCATGCTGGTTATTGCGTTGAGTGCATGCACTAAACGTACGTCAGTATCTAACTGGCAAAAACCGGGAGTAAGCCAAGAGGAAAAGGCCGCAGACATCGGTGAATGCCGACGTTTTGCCCGCAAGGAAACAGAGCGCGAAGCAGGACAGCCCGGCACAGCGAGTAGCGCAGACCCCTTAAGCGGCACGCAAAGCTATGGCCGACTCACAACTTCATATGATTTGGGCAAATACCAAGATCGCATGTTTGCCCACTGCATGAAGCAACTGGGATATCAAGCCGTCTCCAGAAAGAAACTCTGATCCCAATAAAAAAGGACGACCCATCTGGTCGCCCCTTTTCACAAAACGTTGAACTAGGACTTATGCAGCAATTGGCAGGTCTTGTTGATCTCTGTCTGCAGATTTTTTGCCATGCAGAACAACCAAAGTTGCGCCCAATGGTTTTTCTTTTGGAATGTCCCGTGATGCGGCTGAACGTGCGATCTCTGCGACTTGCGCGCGCTCGATACCGATATCACGAAGCAATTCGTCGCTGAGAGAAGCCAAAGCGCGTTCGGTCCGCGCAACTTCGAAATATTTTACAACTGGCGCGAAGACGTTGCCCAAAGCAGAGATGATTGTGTTAACCATTTTAATCGTTCCTTCAAAAGTGCGGTTAGGGTCCGTCACTCCGGGCGGGCCATCAAGTTATTCACGATCCCTACATAGACAGTCTTGAAGGCGGAAAACACCGATATTTCATCACCTCTGTCATGCGTTAAACGCATAGATTAACGTATAAATTTGTTTATAGTTATGCAAAATAACATTGCCCTTGCGTCTGGTGAAATGCCGTTTTAGCCTTCGCGCACCATGACTGATCGCAAGAAGTTCGATAGAAAACTCGACAAAGACATGCACAGCATCGACGCACGCGTCGATCTTGTAGGTGCGAGAGAGATTTTTAGAGGTCTCGCGTCCACCCCTGTTGCCGATGATGAGGATGCTTGGCGGAGCCTGATCGCGCCCAACGCGTCACCTGAACTGCTTAGCGACCTGCGCGATCTGCGCGCGCGCGTCCTGGACAGTATTCCCGACGATGGACTAGGAATAGGCAAAACCGATCCGGATCGTGTTGCGGCGCTTAGAAAAGAACTAAAACGTCGAGATTTAGACGGTTTTATCATCCCCAAAGCTGATGAGCACCAGGGCGAGTTCGTGGCCCGTCGCTCTGAGCGTTTGCAGTGGCTAACGGGTTTCTCGGGCTCTGCGGGGTCAGCTATCGTTATGCGTCGCAAAGACGCCGCAGTATTCGTAGATGGCCGCTACACGCTGCAAGTGAAGAAGCAAGTCGATGGCAAATTGTTTGAGCACGTTCAAATGACTGAACGGTCACAAATCGATTGGCTTCGAGACAATTTATCAAGCGGGATGCGCCTAGGATATGATCCTTGGCTGCACACCGATGCTATGCGCCGACGCCTGAAAGACGTGTGTACGGAAATGGATGCGATATTGATCGCTGTTCAGGACAACCCGGTCGACGCCATTTGGAAGACCCAGCCTGTACCCCCGATTTCCCCGATGGTGCCGCATCCGCAAAAATATGCTGGCGAGAGCGCCACAAAGAAGCGCGCGAAAATGGCCAAACTTCTGGTCGAAAAGGGTCTGGATGCCGCGGTATTGTCTGCGCCGGACTCTATCGCTTGGCTGCTTAATATTCGTGGGCGCGACGTGCCGTGCACGCCACTGTCACTCAGCTTTGCCGTTGTTCATCAATCCGGTGGGGTGGAATTGTTTACGGATCTTACGAAAATGGCCCCGGAGACCGAAGCACATTTAGGGCCCGAGGTCATCGTCCTAGAATGGGAGGCCCTGAGTGCAGAGTTGGGCCACTTGGGTACACGTGGATGCCGTGTTGGCGTTGATCTGAACACGGCGCCCGCGAAGATTGCCACCACTTTAAAAGACGCAGGCGCGACAGTTGTGGGGTTACCTGATCCAACCGCATCACCAAAGGCAGAGAAGAATTCAACAGAACAAAAAGGGGCGCGAGCTGCCCATCTTCGAGACGGGATCGCGATGGTTCGATTCCTGTGCTGGTTGGATAAGGAGGCTGGTAAGGGCCGAATGACCGAATGGGACGTGGGCCTTAAAGTTGATGATCTAAGGGCGGAACTTGATCTTCATCGTGGCCCGAGCTTTTCAACCATCGCTGGATTTGGTGCGAATGGCGCTGTCGTTCACTACAGGGCAGATGAAAAAAGGGCAGCGACCGTTAAAAAAGGATCGCTGTTACTCGTCGATAGTGGCGGCCAGTATCTGGATGGCACGACCGACGTGACACGCACTGTCGCCATCGGCAAACCAACAGCGGAAATGCGTGACCGCTATACCCGCGTCTTGAAGGGGCATATCGATCTTGCCCGCGCAATTTTTCCAGAGGGCACCAGCGGATCACAGATTGATGCACTTGCACGCAAGCCGTTGTGGGATGTGGGCCTGGACTATGAACACGGTACCGGCCACGGCGTTGGCAGTTATCTGGGTGTGCACGAGGGACCACAACGGATATCAAAATTTCCGAGCAGCGTTGCGCTTCAACCGGGCATGATCATTTCAAACGAACCTGGATATTATAAAACGCGCGGCTTTGGCATTCGGATCGAAAATCTGGTGATGGTCAAAACCGTAAAACTCGGCAAAGGCGCAGAGCGGCGTTTGCTTGGTTTTGAGAACCTGACCTGTGCGCCATACGATCTTAGGCTCATTGATCCAAAACTTTTGACCAAGACGCAGATCGACTGGCTGAACGATTACCACGCCTGGGTCAAAAAATCGCTGACCAGCAATCTTGATAGCGCAACCAAGCGTTGGCTGGCGGCAGCGACCAAACCGATTAAGGCTTAACGCCTGAGCAACTCAGAAGTATTCGCTCAAGCCTGAATACAAAAGTCTGAGCGCGAGAACAGTTAAAACGACTTTTAATAAGATGCGGAAAATATGCTCGGGCATGAAGTTGAGCATGTGCTTGCCGCAATACGTGCCTAGAAATCCACACACCAACAGTCCAGCGAGCAAAGGGATGTACGGCCCGAATGCAAAGCCCAACAATCCAAAGGCGACGATTTTAAAAGAATGCTGGATGGTCATCAGCACCGCGTGCGTTGCGACGACCTCTTGTCGCCTTTCAGACGAGGCCGCCGCATACGGCGCCACCAATGGGCCTGTCGCCCCCACAAACATGGTGACCAGTGCCCCAATCGCACCCAACCCAAAGAACGACTTCTTGCCAGGCTTATTAGCGCGGAGTTTCGGGCCAAACGTCGCATATAAAATGAAAACGCCCAGCACGATCTGCAAGATCTGCGTCGGCAATGAAACCACCAAATGCCCACCAATTGCCGCACCAATAACGGTCCCGATCAAGAATGGCGGTACCACATGAGTGAGCACATCGCCACGCATCATCAGCGCCCGACCAAGGTTCGACCCAAGTTGCACCACGCCGTGCAGCGGGATCAAAACGGTGGGCGGCAAAAGAGACGCCATCGTTGCCATCACCAATAATCCACCACCGAGGCCCAGGGATGCCGCAATGAAGCTGCCCCCAAAGGAGACAGCGCACATGATAGCGAAGCCCCATATGTCGAGCCCCGTACCATCGATTAGAAAGTCTAAAATTGCGTCCACATGCCCCCCGACACGGTAATTGAAGATACCTTGTTTAGCAGAGCATATTCAAAATGGCACGCAAGGATAATGCGCTAGGACGCGTCCGCTAATTCCACCATATCGACAGCGTACCCACGTAGGTTATCCGCAAATGTTTGTCGCTGTGCCTCATCCAATGTTGTCAAAATATCAAACAACAAATCTGTCTGCCAGGCCCACCAACGATCCGCGCGCGTACGATAGGCTTCACCGACAATTTGCTCTGGCGCGGTCAATGCGACGGTGACGTAGGCTTCAATTGCTTTCACATCTGGTTGCGTGCTCAAGAATTGCACCAGATCGTCTTGCCGTTTTTCACGCCAGTTGAGCCACGTACCCGTTGGATCATACGTCGCCGTTTTGTGTTCACGGACAATGGCAAGTTGTTGATTACTCAACGAACCGAAAAATCGCTCGTAATTCGAAACAGCTTTTTCGACACTAGTATCAATTTGATCTTCGAGTGGCTCGTCATAGCGTTCACGTCGATCCGACAGGACATCCGCCATGGCATATTTGATGTAATTTAATTTGACTTCGCTGGTGTGATTGACCAAAACACGCGAAATATAGGGTGCTGCACCGGCACTCGTTTCTTTAATCAGTGCACGGAAAGTTCGCACGGCCTCTTCAACTTGTGGGCGTGTCCAACCTGCACCCTCTGCTAGTTGCGCTTGGCTCTCAAAGAAAGCCGCATATTTGGGTAGCATTTCAAAGCGATGCCATGACACAAGCTCGCTGATCTCCGCTTCGAGCGCTGGGCCTTCTTGTTCGCTGATATCAAGATAGGTCTCGGCTCGGTCTCGGATGACCGTTTCCGCAAATCCGTATGCAATTTTAAGGCTGCTACACCCCGCGACAAATACACAAAGCGCTGCGATAATCCCAAACTTTTTCAACATACTCTATAACTAATCTATTTCACTCATCAAAGATGATACGAAGCTTTTAACGGATTAGTTCTTCACCTGATTTAACATGTGCATGAGAAATCTCTCCGACGACTTCGATAGAGCCGCCCGTTCTCGCACACCAATTAGAAAGGACCGTTTGGCCCATGGCTCATCAAATTCAATGAGACAGAGCCCATCACTCTTTGCATAAGGGGCAGCGACGGCCCGAGGCAACACCCCAAATCCGATATCTCGCGATGCCAGTTGGCGAACACTGTCAAAGCTGCGCACGCGTACAGCAACATTCAAAGTAGCCCCCATTTCCTCTGCCAAGCGTTCGAGTTGCACCGATAATGAACTGCCATCTTCAAGCGCAATATAAGGATAGGCCGCCAGTTCGGCGAAACTCACATCCTTGGACGCGAGCGGATGTGTTTTCGCAACTACGGCGCAAAGTCGATCTTCGCTGAAGGGAAAGGTCTCAATCTCGCTGTGCGGCACCATGCCAGCAAAAATACCGATATCTACATGGCTGTCCCGTATATCTCGGACAATAGCATCAGAAATCATTTCCTTGAGCTCGAACCGCACACTTGGGTTTTCAGCACGAAATGACTGAAATACATCGGGCAGAAATTGGCTGACCGCTGAGGGGTTTGCGGCGACCCGGATCACCCCTTGCGATCCATCAATATAATCTTTCATGTCCTCTGACGCGCGGGACGCAAGGCGCAGCAGCCCCCTTGCATGTCCCAGCATGGCCGCACCTGCAGGCGTGACATCCACGCCCCGGACCTCGCGGTAGAGCAACGCCGTACCCAACCGATATTCCATATCAGATAAGCGTCGACTGACGGCGGAAATAGCGATGTTTTGTTCCTCGGCAGCGGCCGATATTGATCCCAGTCGAACAGCCGCTTCAAACAAGCGAAGCGTTGTCAGATCAAAATCAAACCTCTTGCCGCCTGACATCGTGCAAATGCCTACGCGGCTGCCAAGGCGCGTTCACGCGGGACGATACGTATGTGACCGCCGGTGTCCGTATCTGGTATGTTTGCAACAAGTTCTGCCGCATCTAGCAACTTAGCCAAATCGATGCCTGTTTCGATCCCCATGTTCTGGAACGTAAAAACGAGGTCTTCGGTTGCCGTATTTCCCGTCGCACCTGGTGCAAATGGACAGCCACCCAATCCCGCTGCAGCACTATCAAATACACGAATACCTGCCTGATAAGCGTAAAGCGCATTGGCCACGCCCAAACCAAAGGTGTCGTGACCATGATAGGCCCATCCAATGTGGTCACTGCCGAATTCTTTGATGCCCGTTTCACAAACACTCGCAACGTGATCTGGAATGGCCCGCCCCGTGGTGTCGCACAGACCAAATTCCAGTGGCACATCAAATTCGGCAACTTGTTCGAGGGCGCGCATGACGTCTGCTTCTGGAACACGGCCTTCGAACGGGCAATCAAAGACCGTCGCCAAATTCACCCGAAGCTTGAAACCTTCGACATCTTTGGCCTGCTCTAGCAAATCGCCTAGTTCTGCAATAGATGCCGCGACCGGGCGCCGTACATTTGATTTGTTGTGGCTTTCAGAAACTGAAAACACATAAACAATATCGGTCACGCCGTTGGCCAACGCGTCTTGTGCGCCGCGCAAATTCGGTACCAGGGCCGACAGACGAACATCACTTGGTACATTTGATTTTTCGTGGACTTCGACGGTGTCACTCATCTGTGGCACATGCTTTGGACTCACGAACGCACCAGTTTCGATCCGTTTCAGGCCTGCTCCCACAAGTGCTTCAACCACAGCGATCTTGGTTTCGGTGGGGATCCACGTTTTGACCACTTGGAAGCCATCACGCGGCGCTACATCACAAATTTCGACTGAGTTGGTCATATCACACCCTTTTCTGATAGTGCGGCAATCTCCTGGTCGTCCATGCCAAGCACTTCTTCGAATACTTCTTTATTATGTGCACCTATTTCTGCACCCGCCCATCTGACGCCCCCCGCAGGGCCGCCTGACATCATTGGCACGACGCCTGGATGCATTACCTCCCCTAAACGAGGGTCATTCACCTTCTGGATCATGCCTCTCTCTAAAAATTGTTCATCTTTGGCGATATCTGACATGTCATAGATGCGCGAAGATGGAATATCTGCCTCAGCGATGATTTTCTCTAACTCGTCGATGGTGAAGTCTTTGGTCCATGCGCCGATTTCCGCATCTAGAATCTTCGCGTTCTTCACCCGCTGCGGATTATCGAGATAGCGCGGGTCCTGCAACAATTCAGGCTGACCCATGGCATCACACAAACGCTTAAACAACGCGTCTGAATTCGCACCGATCAGAAACCAACGGTTATCCGCAGTCGGATAGGCGTTGGACGGTGCTGTTGTTGGGATCGTCGATCCCATCGGCTGTCGAACATGTCCAAGATATCCGTATTCTGGCAGGCACCCCTCCAACAAACTAAGGACACTTTCCGTCAAGGCCACATCGACCTTGCGTCCAGGAGTGTCGCGTCCGGATTTTTTCTCGAACAAAGCCGCAAGCAAGCCAATGGCGCCGTACAATCCGGCGACACTATCGCCGATAGACACACCCGTTCGCACGGGCGGTAAATCGCTGACGTCGGCCGGATATCCGGTTAAATGGCGAATGCCGCCGATGGCTTCGCCGATCACGCCAAACGCGGCTCGGTCATGTCCGGGGCCCCATTGGCCGTACCCAGAAATCTGAACCATGATGGCATCGGGATTGAGCTCGGCGACATCGTTTGGCCCCAAACCCCACTTCGCGAGTTGGCCCGGCTTGAAATTCTCAACCACGGCGTCGACCTCTTTGATCAGTCGTTTCACCAGGGCAATACCCTCGGGTTGTTTCAAGTCGACGGTTACAGAACGTTTGTTGCGACCATGCACAGACCACCATACAGAATGCTGTTGCCCATCCGGGATGGCACCCCACGTGCGCACAGGATCTCCCCGTTTAGGGGGCTCCACCTTGATCACGTCCGCTCCTAGATCCGCCAACACACGCGTGGCGAAAGGCGCTGCAATAAAATGCCCAAGCTCCAAAATTTTCAAGCCACTCAATGGGCCTTTTGCTGTTTCATCTTGTTTTGTCATTTCTCTGCACTCATTGGGTTATCCCGAGATTATTGTGATATCTTGATCAGTCATAGGTCGAGATTTCGACCAAGTTTTGATCGGGATCACGGAAATACACAGATGTGATGGGCCCCGTGGCACCTGTCCGCGGACTGGGCATCAATTCGATCTCAACACCCACATTTTTCAAATGACGAACCACGTCATCAATTGGGGTCGTTGTAATCAGGCAAAAATCGCCCCCACCAGGGGTTGGGTGCTCTGCACATGGCTCCAATTCGTTTCCAGCTTCATGCAAATTAATTTTCTGACTACCAAACGTCAGCGCAATACGTCCCTCGCCAAACACTTCACGTTCCATGCCGAGGGCCCGTTCATAAAAATCGCAGGTCGCTAGAATGTCTCTGACGGTCAACACGAAATGATCAATCCGGTCAATCTGCATAAAAGGATGCCCCACGACTCTTGAATTTACCTGAGAACCCTTATGTAGGGATGGATCGCCTATCGCGGTAGACATCATTAAAGAACACACCCTTCTCATTATGAGAAAGATAGTGGCCGTATTATCTTATATAGAAAAATGAACCTATTTGCTTGGCGCAACCAATGTAACAAGGCACTCTTAACTGCTTGGCAATGATTCCACTCGTACTATCAGTTGTTTAGATGTTGAAGGTGAGATAGCGATGCTTGGATTTTTCAAAAAGAATAAGCCTGGAAGCGCGTACACAGGGCCACCCATTGACGTCGACTGGGTCCGAAACTCACGTGGTAAATTTCATCGGTTGCTTCATCTGGATACAACCTCCGAAGGCCTAAAGGGTTTGAGCGGCGTTTACGTCATCTGGCATTCGGGCGTAAAACCAGGATGGGTCTATGTCGGGCGCGCGGATAATTTGGCATCAGCGCTTGATGCCGCGCAAGATAACGAAGATATCGATGAGTACGAAATCAACGGCGGGCTTTATGTCACTTGGCTACCCGTCGTCGAACAACACCAAAATGGCGTCCTCAGGTTCCTGCACGATACGATGAAACCGAAAGTCAGCAATCCTCAAGTCGGATCGATCAAGGATGGGCCGATCAGCGTGACGATTCCAAAACGAAAAGGGTGACTTTCGTTTAGGGAAACGCACCGTAGCATGACGAATCTTTAATCTAAAATCTGCAATCCAAATTTAATCACCTGGCGTATCCATGGCATGAGTTAGAGCCATCGGAGAGCGAGATGATAAAATCTGTTTCTACACAAGAAGCGCACTTCACGCCAGAAACCTTAGGGGATCGTGTCGCATTGATGTTCGTGAAGGCCTTACGCTTTGTCGCTGACAAATTCTTTGCGGGTCGATACGGCCATCGTGCTGTTGTGTTGGAAACCGTCGCCGCTGTGCCTGGCATGGTTGGTGGTCTTCTACAGCATCTCCGTGCGCTACGGCATATCCGAGACGACCATGGCTGGGTTCACGAACTCCTGGATGAAGCTGACAACGAACGCATGCATCTGATGACATTTATTCACGTTGCCCAACCCTCTCGGTTTGAGCGCATGATTATCATGTGTACGCAGGCGGTATTCTATAACTTCTATTTCTGGCTCTATTTGTTCGCCCCGTCCGTCGCGCATCGTGTCGTTGGATATTTCGAAGAAGAAGCCGTGGTCAGCTATACGCGTTACCTTGAAGATATTGACTCGGGCAAACATCCAAATCCACCAGCACCAGAAGTGGCGATCGAATATTGGAACATGCCTCGCAACGCCACCTTACGCGACGTCGTCATACAGGTTCGCGAAGACGAAGCAGGACATCGTGACCGCAATTATCACTTTGCTGATGCATTGAAGCGGAATGGAACACCCGTGGGTCGCACCCACGCGGCGCCTGCTGAGTAACGTGAAATGGCGAGATTTATGTCTCGCCGTCATTACCCAATTGATCGACATAAAATTGTGTCGTTTTCAGGCCCGTTCCCGTCAAGATCACGACCGTATCATCCGTCGCATCAATCGCTTTCCCTTCGACCAATTTCGCGAACCCGGCCGCGGCATGGGCGCACGTGGGTTCGACGTAAATGCCATCGCGCGCCAGTGACAAGCTGGCTTTGATGATATCGTCTTCGGAAACGGCAACCGTGCCACCATTGCTCTCGCGGATGGTCTGCAACATTTCGCGCAGTCGGATTGGCCGCTTGATGGCTGTGCCTTCGGCCACTGTGGACGCGAAATCTTGTTCAACGAAGTCATCAGCCCCGGCCTGGAATGCCGTATGCAAGGGTGCCACGTTTTCGGGCTGCGACACGAACAAACGGGGCAAACGATCAATCTCCCCCGATGCCATCAACTCCGTGAATGCAAGGTAGCAGCCCAATAAGTTGCTGCCGGCAGCGGCGGGAATGACAATGTTATCTGGGATACGAAAACCCAAATCTTCCCATATTTCGTAACCAAGCGTCTTGGTGCCGTGCAGGAAAAACGGATGCCAGTTATGGCTGGCATAGAAAATTTCATTCGACATCTCGATAGCGGCAGCCTCGGTCGCTTCGCGCGGACCAGGGACGCGCACGATGTCCGCACCATAGGCCTTTGCTTGGGCAACTTTGGCAATCGACGTGGATGCCGGCACAAAGACCTTAACGTCCATCCCCGCCATGGCGCCGTACCCAGCGATTGCCGCGCCACCATTCCCGGAACTGTCTTCAAGAACTGCCGACACGCCCATTTGCTTAAGCATGGAAATCAGCGCGGACGCACCACGGTCTTTGAATGAACCGGTGGGCGAAAACCACTCCAACTTAAATGCGCAGGCGTAACCTTTGAACTGGCCCGGATGCAGCGGTGTGCAGCCTTCGCCCATCGAAACAGGGTTTTCAACATGCATGGGCATCGCAGCGCCGTATCGCCAGATGGAGCGTTCGCTCTGATCAATCTGCTCGCGCGTGATTCCCGGCAACGGCGTCATCATCAACGGACGACCGGACGGGGCGCGCCAAGTGGTGGTATCGATGGGAAACGTCTCTTTCGAGACGGGATCAATGTATTTCGGGTCGCTCATCTGAAACTCCGGGATTGGAAACTCAGATGGAACTTAATGGGGTTAGTGTGCAATGACGAGTGAGAATTAATGCCGGAATCATTCACTACACTGTCATGCTGAACTCGATTCAGCATCTCATTGAAAGTAAAAGTGATAATACCCCAAACGAGTTCAGGGTGACGATCTACCCTAAGCCGCCTTCTTGTGCACGCCTTCAACGATATCGACAATGTTGTCCAATATCTTGTTGATATCAAAATCCTTGGGCGTGTAGACCGCAGCCACTCCAGATGCGAGCAGCGTCGCTTCGTCATCAGGGGGAATAATCCCTCCCACCACAACCGGGACATCAGACAACCCAGCCTCGGCCATTTGCTTGACGATATCAGCAACTAGCGTGATGTGCGATCCTGATAAAATCGACAACCCGACAACATGGACATCCTCTTGACCTGCGGCGGCGACGATTTCGGCGGGCGTTAATCGAATCCCTTCGTAAACCACTTCGATCCCGGCATCGCGTGCACGAACAGCAATTTGTTCAGCGCCGTTTGAATGCCCATCAAGGCCAGGTTTGCCGACCAACATCTTTAGACGCGTACCAAGCACATCTTGAAGATCGGCGACACGGCCTTGGATGCGCTGAATGCTCTCGTTCGATAGACTGCCCGATCCACCAACGCCTGTGGGCGCGCGATATTCGCCGAACACATCACGCAAAACGCCGGACCATTCACCCGTCGTCACACCTGCATGGGCGCAAGCGATTGACGGTTCCATAATGTTGTCGCCGCTTCTGGCGGCCGCCGTCAAGGCGGCGAGTGCTTCCGCCACGGCATCTGCATCGCGGGATTCGCGCCACTTTTCGAGCGACCCAATCTGCGCGCTTTCGGCAGAGGCATCGACCGTCATAATAGCATCGTCGGCAGCGGTCAGCGGTGAGTCCTCGGCCTCGACATACTTGTTAACGCCGACAACGATCTGCTCGCCCGACTCGATCTTGGCCAAACGCTCGGCATTGCTCTCGACGAGACGGCGTTTCATGTAGGAATTCTCAACAGCGGCAACGGCACCGCCCATCTCGTCAATGGATTTTAGTTCTTCAAGGGCAGCCGCTTTCAGCTCTTCAACCTTGGCATCGATCACAGGCGAGCCATCAAACAGATCGCCGTATTCCAAAAGATCAGACTCGTAAGCCACGATTTGCTGTAACCGAAGTGACCACTGCTGATCCCAAGGGCGCGGAAGGCCCAATGCCTCGTTCCAGGCCGGTAATTGCACGGCGCGGGCACGCGCGTTCTTCGACAACGTGACCGCAAGCATCTCGAGGAGAATCCGATAGACGTTGTTTTCCGGTTGCTGTTCGGTCAGCCCCAAAGAGTTCACCTGCACCCCATAGCGGAATCGGCGCAGTTTCGGATCTCCGACACCGTAACGTTCACGGCAGATTTCATCCCACAGTTCGGTAAACGCGCGCATCTTGCACATTTCGGTGATAAATTTGACCCCTGCATTCACGAAGAAACTGATGCGGCCCACAACGGTCGGGAAATCTGCTTCTGGAACTTGGGGACGGACACGGTCCAACACCTCAATCGCGTTGGCCAGTGCAAACGCCAATTCTTGGACCGGCGTCGCACCGGCTTCTTGTAAATGATAGGAACAGATGTTCATCGGGTTCCATTTCGGCACTTCACTGTAGGTGAAGCTAACCACGTCAGAAATCAGACGTAGGCTCGCAGCGGGCGGGAAAATATATGTGCCGCGAGAAAGATACTCTTTGATAATGTCATTTTGAATGGTGCCCGAAAGTGACTTTCGATCGATTCCCTGCTTTTCTGCCGTTGCGATGTACAGTGCCAACAACCACGCCGCCGGCGCATTGATGGTCATCGACGTATTCATTTGATCAAGAGGAATGCCATCCAGGAGGGTTTCCATGTCACCCAAATGCGATATTGGGACCCCCACCTTACCGACTTCGCCCCGCGCCAGCGCGTGATCACTGTCATATCCGGTCTGAGTCGGCAAATCGAACGCGATAGAGAGCCCAGTTTGACCTTTTTCGAGGTTGGATCGATACAATTTATTCGATTCAGCTGCCGACGAATGCCCTGAATACGTTCGAAAAAGCCAGGGACGGTCCTTTTTTAGAGAAGTGTCTATTTGTGCAGTCGCAACATGATCTTTTTTTCCTGACACGAAATTATCTTTCATTTTAGACTCTCCAGAACCCCTAAGCTTACCAAAAACATCGAATTTTGTAATTATATTTCAAAAATAGCCATAATTTTTCCAAACACTAACAAATTGTGCATTGCGAAGAAAGCGGAATCCGTTTAATGCTCATATTGCATTGCAATAAAGCTGTAATGTGAATTGCTATAGGGGAAAGCCGACGTGTTGGGAGGCGCGCGGTTCGCCGTAACGAGTCTGAAGGGGACACGCGATGAACGACACTGCAGAAATTATTGAATTCGAGCCAGACCAGCCGAAAAAAGATTTATACGAGATGGGCGAAATTCCGCCACTCGGTCATGTGCCAAAGCAAATGTATGCTTGGGCGATCCGTAAAGAGCGCCACGGTGAACCGACTTCCGCGATGCAGGTCGAAGTCGTCGATGTACCGGAATTGGATAGCCACGACGTCCTGATCATGGTGATGGCTGCTGGCGTGAACTATAACGGAGTATGGGCTGCGCTCGGCACACCGATCTCTCCTTTTGACTACCACAAAGCAGAATATCACATCGCCGGATCTGATGCCTCAGGCATTGTTTATGCAGTCGGTTCCAAGGTGAAACGTTTCAAAGTCGGTGACGAAGTCGTGGTGCATTGCAACCAAGATGACGGTGATGACGAGGAATGTAACGGCGGCGATCCGATGTACTCGACCTCTCAGCGGATTTGGGGTTACGAGACGCCAGACGGGTCGTTCGCGCAGTTTGCACGGGTCCAAGACCGTCAGTGCATGATGCGTCCCAAGCACCTGACATGGGAAGAAAGCGCCTGTTACACGCTGACCCTCGCAACGGCTTATCGTATGCTGTTCGGGCATCGCCCACATATCCTTCGCCCAGGTCATAACGTCCTGGTTTGGGGTGCATCGGGTGGCCTCGGGTCCATGGCTATCCAGTTGATTGCTACGGCGGGCGCAAACGCCATCGGTGTGATCTCTGATGAAGACAAGCGTGATTTCGTCATGGGCTTGGGTGCCAAGGGCGTCATCAACCGCAAAGACTTCAACTGCTGGGGCAAGTTGCCAGAAGTAAACGGCGAAGGTTTTAAAGAATACATGGGTGAAACCCGGAAATTCGGAAAAGCAATTTGGGAGATCACTGGCAAAGGCAACGATGTCGATTTCGTTTTCGAACACCCGGGCGAAGCCACCTTCCCCGTCAGTTGCAACATCGTCAAACGTGGCGGTATGGTTGTGTTCTGCGCCGGGACGACGGGATTTAACCTGACCATGGATGCGCGCTTCGTGTGGATGCGCCAAAAACGGATTCAGGGCAGCCACTTCGCCAACTTGCAACAAGCGTCACAGGCCAACCAGTTGGTCATCGAACGTCGCTTGGACCCATGCATGTCAGAAGTGTTCTCATGGGATGATATCCCCGCAGCACACATGAAAATGATGCGCAACCAGCACCGTCCTGGTAACATGGCGGTTTTGGTTCAAGCCAAGAAACCTGGCTGTCGCACCATCGAAGACTGCCTGGAAGATTGATCCGAACGGGCCAGTTGCTAGACTAATACTCTAGGCTGGCCCTTTTTCGGCTCGCGAAAAGACGTACGCTAAGGAATTCACCATGGACGCAAGTGGACAGCCAGAGCACACCGTTCTGGCCGATTTGTTATCAGTCACTGAAACAGCCCTTTCGGCTGCGGGAACGTTTTACGCTTCTGCAAGCCAAGCCGTCAGCGACATCGTTGTGGTCGATGGTCGGGCTAAGGGCGAACTCGTCGAAAAGCATCAAACGGCTGTTCATGGTCTGGCATGGTTTGCGACCTACGTCGAAGGCCTGCGCCAGATGCATGAATGGGCAGGACGCTTAGAATCAGAAGGTCGGTTCGGCACGCTCGAACAATTGATGCTACAGGCCGCGTTTGGCGAATACTTAAGCCAATTATCTGGTGGCATCGCACTCAGTCAGCTTGAGATCGTTCGCCCAGGTGATCTGGGTATATCCGATGACGCGCATCATGCGCTGCTCTCCAACGACGATGTTCGTACGCTGATGACCAATGGCAACACAGAGGCCGTTCGTGCGCAGATTGCAGAGCTCATTGAAGATGAGCACTTTGGTGCTGCGGGTCTCTCGGACGAAACACTCGACATGATCCGTGATCAGTTCCGTCGTTTCGCCGAAGAACAAGTCCTACCGTATGCCCATGAGTGGCATCTGAAGGATGAGTTGATCCCGATGGAGATCGTCGATCAAATGTCTGAATTGGGTGTGTTTGGCCTGACGGTCCCAGAGGAATTCGGGGGCCTTGGCCTAGGGAAATTGGCCATGTGCGTGGTGACCGAAGAACTCTCGCGCGCTTACATCGGCGTTGGGTCACTCGGCACACGTTCGGAAATCGCTGCGGAATTGATCCGACTAGGTGGCACAGATGCGCAAAAAGAAACTTACCTGCCGAAAATCGCATCGGGCGAACTTTTACCTACGGCGGTCTTCACCGAACCCGGAACTGGCTCTGACCTAGCATCGTTGAAAACCCGCGCGACATTAGAGGGTAACGAATACACAATTACCGGCAACAAGACCTGGATCACGCATGCCGCGCGCACTGATATGATGACGCTGCTGGCGCGCACCAACGCTGACGAGGCAGGCTACAAAGGACTGTCCATGATGTTGGTTGAAAAGCCACGCGGCACCGACGAAGACCCATTCCCGAAGGACGGCATGACCGGCGGCGAGATTGAAGTCCTCGGCTATCGTGGCATGAAAGAATACGAACTTGGCTTCGATGGCATGAAAGTGCCCGCATCCCAATTACTGGGCGGCGAAGAAGGCCAGGGCTTCAAACAACTGATGGCGACGTTCGAAAGTGCGCGCATCCAAACGGCGGCGCGCGCCGTCGGTGTGGCACAAAATGCCATGGAATTGGGCTTGCAATATGCCAAGGACCGCATCCAATTCGGCAAGCCGATCTACAAGTTCCCAAGGGTTCACGGCAAGCTGGCATGGATGGCGGTGGAAACAATGATCGCGCGTCAGCTGACATATTTCTCAGGCCGTGAAAAAGATTCTGATCGCCGCTGCGACATCGAAGCCGGCATGGCCAAATTGCTGGGCGCGCGCGTCGCATGGGCAAATGCCGATGGCGCATTACAAATTCATGGCGGCAATGGTTATGCCCTCGAATACCCGATTTCACGGGTTCTGTGTGATGCGCGCATCTTGAACGTGTTCGAAGGTGCTGCAGAGATTCAGGCTCAGGTCATTGCGCGCGGCCTGTTGGAGGGACGCAATTGAACATGCCCGCCATCGCGACCGAAGAAATTTCCACCAGAATTGCCGACGCCATTGTGCGTCCGGCAAATGACGAGGATTCTGACCGCGTCATCGCGTTGATCGACGAGGTATACAGCGAATATCAAGGATGCGTGTTGCTGGTTGACGAAGAAGAGCCGGAGCTGCGCGCGCCTGCGTCATCATATAATAATTTGGGCGGCAAGTTCTGGGTCGCAGAATGCGGCGATCAGGTTTGTGGGACTGTGGCACTGACGCCGACAGATGCGCCGCATGTCGCACGTCTGAATAAGCTATATGTCTCACCACAAGCACGTGGTCGCGGGATCGGTCAGGCGCTTTGCAATCTGGTCGAACGCACCGCACGGAACGACATGTCGGCTGACATGATGATGCTCTATAAAGACTCCCGGTTCTTAAATGCGCATCGTCTCTATGACCGCTTGGGATACAACCGACAACCGGGGTTGGTCCATCGCGCCGATGCTTCTAGATCCGTCGAGTACGTCTATACCAAACGTCTTTGATGTATTGCATTATCAACCAGCAGCGCAGCGGGTCATCGCCAGGAGCTGTTTTCTCGGTCCCAAATCATCCAGTGTAACGGCGACAGCAGCTTCAGCGGGCCGGGTTATGGGTGATGCCAAAATGCCTGCAAACAACCAATCCCAATCTCCCTCTACTCCTCTCGTCACAGCACGGCGTATCGGAATTTCCAAGGGACGTGCGCCACCCTCTGCGGCCTCTGCAATGGCGAAACTAAAGACATAGTTGGGCGACAAGCCCATACGTAGATCCGACATCACGATCTCAGACCCATCGACAGCCAAACTGAATATGCCTTTGTTGAAAGCCCTTAAATCCTGGAACCGCTGATTGGTTTCCAGGCACGGGATCAGGTCGGCGCGACGCGGATGGACATAAGCTGTCACCGCATCCGAGCCCCCAAAAGTAGATGAATATAGGTTGATGTAACGATTCCCATCAATCGCAATGGTCTTCCAATACAAGATGCTAAACGGGCCAGCCACAGTCAAAACCCGTTCCGGCTCTATGCCCCTATCTTTAAGAACCTGAAGCGCCTTGGCTTCGGCCATTTGCTGCAATGGAATACTGAGCAACATGTATGCACTGGTCAGTATCAGCGCCCGCTTTGCCCACTTCGCGAATGTCGCCCCATAGGTCGATATCGCTAACCCCCAAAGCACGATCAAAATCAAAGGCAATGAATAAAATGGATCGATGATGAACATCGACCCCACACCAAATGGCGTATCGACGATGGGATAGAGTAATCGAGTCCCATAAATCGTGATGGCGTCAATCAGTGCATGGGTGGCGAATATCATATAAATCGCGAGGTACGTGAAAATCCGATGGTCGCGCAGCCCCTTGAACAACCTGACCAGTGGTTCTGCAAAGAGCAGTGCCGCGATGGCTTGGACAATCAGTGAATGCGTCCCGCCGCGGTGCGAAGTAAACGCCGATACTGGGTCTTCAGATGGCAAAAAAGTATCCAAATCCGGCACCGTACCCATCAGGCCACCGATGATGACGGCTTTTCGTGTGCCTATCTTGGGACCTAGGGCGACCGCACCTATCACTGCGCCCAATGCGAATTGCGTTACCGAATCCATGCCTTATCCTTAAATCTACATTCGTCAGGATATCGGCGGACACGTGGGTGGTTACAAGGGGTGATTATAATACGGTCTAGGATTGCATCGCCCTGCCCTGATCAGGCATAGTTTCGACAGCGAATAAATGGGGTCGCAATCAGCGATCACCAACATCAGGAGGATCCCATGGAAACACGTGCAGCCGTCGCCTTTGAAGCAGGCAAACCCTTGTCGATTGAAACCGTCCAACTGGATGGGCCACGTGATGGTGAGGTCGTCGTTGAGATTAAAGCCACCGGCATTTGCCATACCGACGAGTTCACACGGTCCGGCGAAGACCCCGAGGGTATCTTCCCATCAATCCTGGGCCACGAAGGTGCGGGTATTGTTGTCGATGTGGGCAAAGGCGTGACCAGCCTGAAAAAGGGCGATCACGTGATCCCGTTATACACACCGGAATGCCGTGAATGCGATTACTGCACGTCGGGTCGTACCAATTTATGTCAGGCCATTCGTACCACGCAGGGCCAAGGCGTTATGCCAGACGGTACGGCACGCTTTCGCATCGGCAAAGATCCCATTTATCATTACATGGGGACATCGACATTTTCGAACTACACAGTTTTACCAGAAATCGCATTAGCAAAAGTTCGCGAGGACGCTCCATTCGATAAGATTTGCTATATCGGCTGCGGTGTCACCACCGGCGTTGGGGCCGTCATCAATACAGCCAAAGTGCAACCCGGCGACAACGTGATTGTTTTTGGGTTGGGCGGCATTGGCCTGAATGTGATCCAAGGTGCCCGCATGGTCGGTGCTAACAAAATTGTCGGCGTCGATATTAATCCCGCACGTAAAGAGATCGCGGAAAAATTCGGCATGACGCATTTTGTCAATCCAACAGAGGTCGAGGGCGATCTGGTCCCATACCTGGTCGATCTGACCGACGGTGGCGCAGATCATTCGTTTGAATGTATTGGCCGCACAGATACCATGCGTCAGGCCCTGGAATGCTGTCACAAGGGTTGGGGCGAAAGCACCATCATCGGGGTTGCGGGCGCGGGACAGGAAATCTCCACACGTCCGTTCCAATTGGTCACCGGTCGGGTCTGGCGTGGGACCGCATTTGGTGGGGCAAAAGGTCGCACCGATGTGCCGAAAATCGTCGATTGGTACATGGATGGCAAAATCAACATTGATGATCTGATCACCCATAAATTGAGCCTGGATGACATCAACAATGGCTTTGATTTGATGCATCGGGGCGAGAGCATCCGTGCAGTTGTTGAGTTTTAACCCCACTTGATCGGGTGACCATTGCTATCATCGGTGCAGGCCTTTCCGGCCTGTATGCGGCGTGGCGCCTTCACCAAGCCGGGCAGAGTGTTCAGGTCTTTGAGGCACGCGACCGTATTGGTGGTCGAATTCTGACCGTCCCATCGGACATTTTGGGTGGTGCATTCGATCTTGGTCCCACTTGGTACTGGCCGGATCATCAGCATCGCCTTCCCAAATTATTGGACGAATTAAATCTCAGTTCTTTTGAGCAACATACCCAAGGCGGCATGATCTTTGAGGCTTTGGACGGGCCACCACATATGATGGCACCACCGACCGTGGGGCCACCATCATATCGCATTGCGGGTGGCATTGGCGCAATGACGAGCGCGTTATACAATCGGGTTCCCCCAGACACCGTAAAGCTGAACTCTCCCGTGGACTCGATTTCGAAAACCGGGACAGAAATCACAGTTTCAGCAAATGGCATCGAATATCCCGGATCAAATATATTGGTTTCAGTACCTCCGCGGTTGTTTGCATCCAGCATCACGACGGAACCTGCATTGCCCGATGCTTTAATATCGTCATTCAATAAGACGCCCACTTGGATGGCCGCTCATGCCAAATTGGTGGCTGTTTATGACCAACCGTTCTGGCACGACAATGGCTTGTCCGGGCAAGCGTTTAGCTATCGCGGCCCGATGATGGAGATTCATGACGCTTCTCCCCATGGCGAAGAGCCATATGCTTTATTTGGTTTTGTTGGCATTAATACTGCCCGGCGGCGCAATAATGCAGACACTGTGAAGAAAATGGCGATCGAACAACTAACCCGATTGTTTGGTGATGCGGCATCGACACCGTCCGACGTGCTATACAAGGACTGGTCAGAAGACACATATACTGCAACCCCAGCCGACGAAGATGCGCCACCTGCACACCCACATTACACATCGCCAAAATTGCCAGATCGTTGGCAAAGCAAAATGGCATTTATCGGGACAGAAGCGGCGGCAGCAAATGGAGGCTATCTGGAGGGTTGTTTGGAAGCCGTTGATACAGCTATCGAGAGTCTTGCCGGTTCGTAATTGGCATTTTTGCAACATTGCCGAAGACTTTTTGTCCAAAACTTGATTATTCGGCTAATTATTTCTTGTCTGAATAGAAAGACCTGCGCACCATCCAAATTAACTGGGCGGCATAAGCCCAAAAGGAGAGTGTGTCTTGAGTGAGCATAACCCAATCCAGTCCCGGATTGAGGAAGACCCGGCTGACCATATTGATGAGGCAATGGTCCTTGTCCATGCTTATTGGCAGAGCAAATCCGCTGATAGGTTTGCGCCGAGTTGGGCCGAGATTAGTTTGTTCGAGTTACCTGCCCCATTCATCCCCTATGTCGTTGTCTGTGATGTATTACCTGCAGGCGAGTATCGGTTTCGATATTGGGGACGGGGACATGCTGAATACTACGGCGAGGATTATACTGGTCGACTGTTGAGCGACGTCACACCAAACTGGGCTCAAGAACACCTAAGGGTTCAGTATGACCGAGTGGTCGAAGCGCGACGACCACTGGCTTACACCATCAAGTACGAGAATTTCACACAGCCTGTTTATTCTTATCGCGCCCCCTTATCCGAAGATGGTGAGAACGAGACAGCGATTTTCTCGGTCGTGGATCGAAATATCGTTCGAGATTCCATGCGTGCATGGTACTTTGCCGGAGCAAAGAAATAGCCATCTGCGCAGGGGAATAATGAAAATCAAAAAAGATCGTGCGGCGCGATTTTGGGCCTCCGCATTTTTCAGTATCATTGTGATCGCATTTTTGGCCTCGAATGTACTCGCTCAAACGATGCAAACACGCATCAATAGCGCGACCCAATATGCATCAAATATATTTGATGCCGAAGTTCAACTCCGTGGGTGGGAAAACGCTGCAAATCCGCAAGACAGAACGGACCTTGAATTCCTCTATAGTCACGCCCTTGGCATGATCGGTGGCACGGCCAAGGCGCATCCCGAATGGCTTTTAGAGATCGAGCCCATGATCGAAAATATCACCCACCCGATCATCCGGCGCGCAATGATCCTGGGCGTCAGCGTGTCTCAGACCGAGCAATCGAGAGAGCTACTGAAGCGATGGGCGTCCGGAGAGCATAGCGCGTTGGTTAATGAACTTTCTTCCAACGGATTGGCGAAAATTTTCGTATCCCGCCCCGCTCAAACACCCGCCATGGCTGTTATTTATATCGCTGCTTTTGGTGCCACTGGTGATCTGACTTACGTCAAAAATATAGTCGAAGGATATGCCGACGCTTTACCAAATGGTGAAACACCTAACCCGCAGCTTGCCAAAATTCTGGGTAATTATGCAACTTTGCTGGCAACAGACGAGGCCGGGATGGCGGAACTGCAGCGCATGGCAGATAGTGATTATCGCGGCATCGGCGAACAACTTCGCGATGCGATCCAACAAGGGACGCCCCAATAATGTCTGAGAACACATATGATGAAGGCCGATTGAATCTTCCCTTTGTGGGGCATTGCACGTTTGGCAAACAACCCACCGCACTAAATTGGGATGATCTAAACGGTGCCAATGTATGCGTTCTGGGGGCACCGTTTGATATGGGCACACAGTACCGCGCAGGCGCCCGTTTTGGTCCGCGCGCCATCCGCGAAGCGTCGACCCTGTTTTCATTTGGCCATGCCGGCATGTACGACTTTGAAGATGACATAACCTATTTGCCGCAAGGCGAGGTTAAGATCGTCGACATCGGCGATGCCGATATGGTCCACACCGACACTATCAAGTCTCATGACAATATCGAGTTTGGGGTTCGTAAAATATTAGAAGCTGGCGCCATGCCGCTGGTTCTGGGTGGAGATCATTCCGTTCACATTCCATGCATCAAAGCATTTGATACCGAAGAGCCCGTGCACATCATCCATTTCGACGCGCATTTAGATTTTGTCGATGAACGCCACGGTGTGCGTTACGGTCACGGCAATCCATTGCGCCGCGCATCTGAATTATCGCATGTCACGGGATTCACGCAGATGGGCATTCGGTTCGTGTCGTCATCCAACCGCGCTGATTACGACGCGGCACGAAAAGCGGGATCTGACGTGTTATCGGTTCGCCATGTGCGCAAGCTTGGGACAGAAGGTGTGCTGGCGCGCATCCCAAAAGGAGCACGTTATTACTGCACCATCGATATCGATGGTTTCGACCCATCTATCGCGCCGGGAACTGGTACCCCCAGCCACGGTGGGTTCTTGTACTATGAAGTGCTTGAGATCCTTCAGGGCCTGACCCAACAAGGCGACATTGTCGGCATGGACTTGGTAGAGGTCGCACCTGATTACGATCGTGACGGCACAACGGCATTCCTGGCAGCCCAACTCCTCATGAGCACGCTGGGTTATATCTTTCATGCCAAGGGCAAGAGTGCTTAATCATTCCAATCTTCATCATCCCCGCAAAGAAGGGGCCTAGGGACTATTTAAGATGGATCCCTGCATTTGTCGGGATAACAAACTAGTTTGCACACTTGATGTCGCGAGCCACCCCGGCATACTGCAAGCAATTCAACTTGGATAAAGGCGCGGCCATGACCTACGAAACCGTTCAAGAAAACATCTGCTTTGGCGGCACACAGGGCGTGTATCAGCACACATCGCAACAACTCAACTGCGACATGAAGTTCGCTGTATATACACCGCCACAAGCCGCCGACGGGCCCCGCCCCGTTGTATTTTGGTTGTCGGGTCTGACGTGTACCGAGGAAAACTTCACCGTCAAAGCAGGGGCACAGCGCGTCGCAGCTGAGCTTGGCCTGGTCATTGTTGCCCCTGATACCAGCCCGCGGGGTGTTGAAATTGAGGGCCAAGATGACGCATATGATTTCGGTTCGGGAGCTGGATTTTATGTCGATGCCACCCAAGCCCCTTGGGCTGCTCATTATCACATGTACAGCTATATCACAGGTGAACTGCCTGCCCTCATCTTCAAACACTTTCCAGCGCGCGCCGATGCCCAGGGCATCATGGGCCACTCCATGGGTGGCCACGGTGCACTGACCATCGCGCTGAAAAACCCAGATACCTATCGTACGGTTTCAGCATTTTCACCGATTGTTGCGCCCAGCCAAGTCCCCTGGGGTCAAAAGGCCTTGGCTGGATATTTGGGCAATGATCAATCCACATGGGCGGATTATGACGCGACCGCGCTGGTATCTGCAGGTCGGACACATCCGGGAAAAATCCTGATCGATCAGGGCGACGCAGATAATTTTTTGGATGAGCAATTGCGACCCCAGTTATTCCAGGATGCTTGCAAAACGGCACGCCAAGACTGTGAAATTCGCATGCAACCAGGTTATGATCATTCGTATTATTTCATCGCGACATTCATCGAAGATCACCTGCGCCACCACGCAGCTGGGTTGCAAAGCTGACTTCGAATAAATAAGCCTGCGAGTGAGAATATTTCACTTGCGCGGGAAACAGTTCGGGCGTAACTGCGGCAATATAATTTAGATATTTTGCCGTTCGGATATTGCCCATGTTGTCTACGCTCAATCTCGTTTCGCCGCTGTTGACCGGCGTTGCCTTCCTGATGATTGGTGCGGGTGGACTTTCGACGATCATTGCCTTTCGAATGGGCGAAGCCGACTACCCTGCGATTGTGGTAGGGTTGGTCACGTCGTTGTACTTCATTGGCATCGTGATGGGCACCCGGGTCTGCCACCACATTATTTCGACAGTCGGGCATATCCGCGCCTTCGCGGCCCTGGGATCGTTGATGTCCGCGGCCACATTGGCCCACGCGATCACACCTGACCCTTTTGTTTGGGGGTTTCTCCGCTTTCTTGTCGGCTTTGCCACGGTTGGCATGTTCATGTGTACCGAGAGTTGGCTAAACGAAAAGTCATCTAATGAAATTCGAGGCCAAGTTTTTTCTCTTTATCAAGTGGTGCTGTATCTGGGCCAAGGTGCGGGACAGTTCCTGATCAATATTCCTGATGAGACAGGAGCACTACTTTACATTTTAACATCGATCCTGATGTCTTTGGCGATCCTGCCGGTCGCATTGACGCGTGTCGCCGCACCAACCCTGCCCAAGCCCGTAAGGTTCAAAATTGGTCGGCTATGGGGCATTTCGCCAACGGGTATGACGACATCAATGCTATCCGGGATCATCATGGGGGCATTCTATGGTGTCGGCGCATTGTTCGCCGAGCAATCAGGTATGGGAAAAGCCGAAACCGCGCAGTTCATGGGTGCCGTCATTATCGGTGGGCTAGTTCTGCAGTATCCGATCGGCAAGCTGTCAGACATATATGACAGACGCTGGATTATTTTGGCGGTGACGTTCGGAACACTTGCAATATGTATTGCCATTATCGGCAAGGACGCATCGAATGGACGAGGTCTCCTGTTGCTGGGCGCCTTGTTCGGCGGGTTTTCATTTACGCTCTATCCACTATCTGTCGCCTATACCAACGACTTCTTGACCGCTGAAGATTTGGTTCCCGCGTCGGGCGGCCTGATCGTTGCCTATGGGCTGGGTGCAACGATAGGCCCCATCGTCGCATCGCTTGCGATGGATCTTTTCGGTGCCCGGGGACTGTTTAGTTTCATCGGTTGGATCTGTATCTTTCTGGCCGTCTTTATTGGTTATCGAATCTCCAGCCGTTCCGCTCCGATTATCGAAGACGCCGGTGAATTCCAGGCCATGCAGCAGACAACCGCTATCGTATATGAAATGCACCCGGAGAGTGAGATCGAAGAGGAAGAATCTGTTTTACCGACGGCGGAAACTCTGGAAGCATCTGCAAACGCCAACCCACAAAACCGCGTTTAATCAGCCTCAGCCATTGGGCAAAACATTGCATTACCCGGCAAATGTGGATCGAAGCAGCGCTGCCCAAGTCCCATTGATCCGCGTGATGACCCACAGAGATCTGAACGTGCCAAGTGAACTGTCGTCTTCTCGATAGCGCGTAAACTGCACATCCAAGTGCACTTTTTCAGGACCAGCAGCGATTACGTCGAGCTTATCCCAAACCGTGTGATGCCAACCATCCCCAGCGCGTGCTTTGAAGTCATCGAAGTACGTATCTGGCGTATCCCAAACTTGCAGGGTGCTTCCGCTCAACCGGTAGTGGGGGAAATGAAGCGTCTTGGCGAACGCGTCCAAATCCCACGCATTTAGCGCAGCTAAGTTGGCTTTCATGACCGACATCGCAGCGTCAATCGCAGCTTGTTCTTGATCGGAATACGTCATGCCTGCATCGTAAACCCTAGGCTCATGTGTTTCCAGCGATGGTGGACCGTGGCAGCCGATACCAGATTATTGCATCATTAGATAGCTATTGGCGCAACCACGACACCCCAGACCTTTTGCAAATTAAGAACACGAGGATGAAGATTGTACACTGATTTCCAACGCATTGGATTTGGCGGTGGGTGCCATTGGTGCACGGAGGCTGTTTTTCAGTCCCTTAAGGGGATCGACCACGTCGCACAGGGGTTTATTAAATCGGCCCCTCCAGCCGACACTTGGTCTGAAGCCGTGATCGTGACCTTCGATCCCTCCATCGTTGATCTGGCGACACTGATCGAGATTCACCTCAGGACACATGCGAGCACGTCACATCACGAGATGCGTGGAAAATACCGGAGTGCGATCTACACATTCGACGACACTCAACAGATCGCAAGCCAACATGAATTGAACCGCTTACAGTCTGATTTTGAAGACCCACTTGTGACCAACGTCCTGCCTTATATCGACTTCAAAGAGTCCGAAGAGCGGTTTCACAACTATTACCAATCCGACCCTGCGCGTCCGTTCTGCAAAACCTATATCGATCCCAAGCTCGCGAAATTACGTAAGCTGTACGCAAATAAAGTTCGTGATTCAGATGGCCCGGAAGATGGAGCGGGTGAAGGGAATCGAACCCTCGTCTAAAGCTTGGGAAGCTTTCGTTCTACCATTGAACTACACCCGCGCTGGAAAAACCCTTTATTTTCAGTGCCAAACTCTCAACGAAAACTCTTGTTTCGTACCTCTCTTAGTTCCCAAAGAGTCAGGAGAGAGTCAAACAAATAGCTGCGTCGGCATAAAATAGCTCTAAGCGAGGATAGATTACCCTTCACCCGCTCCAATCTTTTGTGGCCGGGGCCTCCTCATAGATGACAGTTCCATAAGAGCAGGGTGAGAGTGGCTAAGCTGGCACCACTATGTTGGATGTTGGTAATCTGCTTTGGCAACCGTGTTGGCTTTTGCTTAGCGAACAGCAATACTGGATGGGGACTATAGGTTGTTTAGGGGTGGCGCGGAAGTAATGTCCGATATGTCACAGTATCAGTTGGAGTCTTACCTATGTAGAGCCGCTGCAAATGGTTGGAGTTGGAGATGTCAGATGGGTCTTTGAACCAGAGTTCAGCTGATCATTTATTAAAAATGGAGAAACATCGGATTGATGAAGATGAGAATCAGTTCCCAGATGATACAGGTGGCAAACTAACCTTGCCCCTAAGGTCAGCGGATCAGCGGGAGGATTTCCATTTAGATATTCGTCGCGGCGGCATTGACCTCAAAAAGGGAAGATATCAAAACCGCGTTCGTAGCATATTCGTGCTCGCAAGAATAGATTTTGGTGGTGCCCCACATAGAAATCCCGATGGTGAAGAAATAGGGTGTCCCCATATCCATGTTTACAGGGAGGGGTATGGTGATAAATGGGCATATCCGCTCCTCCCCGAAAACTTCCCCAACTCTGACGATAAATGGCAGCTTCTTCAGGATTTTTTGAAGTTCTGCAATGTAGTTACACCCCCAAAGTTTAAGAGGGGGCTTTTTGGATGACTGACATAAACCAACTAGTTGAAGAATACATCCAGTGGCTAAAGGACAAGACCATTTTGCGGTCTTTAAAAGGGTGGACAGAAATCACTACCCCGCATTTGGACCGTCACAACGATTACATCCAAATCTATGTGAAGTCAGAAGATGATGGTGGCGTTGTCCTGACTGATGACGCTTATACGATTGATGATTTGGAGACTTCAGGCTGTTCCATAGATAGCTCCCCCAAACGTAAAAAAATGGTTGAGGTAACGCTCAACGGTTTTGGCGTTGAGCGAACCGGTAACACTCTCTTTGTTAGAGCAACGGCGGACAACTTTCCTGTCCGAAAGCATAGTCTCATACAAGCAATATTGGCTGTTAATGACTTGTTTGTTTTATCCAAACCCAGCATTGAATCTTTCTTTTTAGAGGATGTGAATGTTTGGTTGGATTCTAATGACATTCGCTATGTCCCTGACGCAACATTCAAAGGCCGTAGTGGCTTTGAGCATAAGTTTGATTTCGTCATACCGCGCTCCAAGAAAGGGCCAGAGCGTTTTATTAATACAATCAATAATCCTCGCAAGGATACAGCTCAATCTGCAGCGTTCTCATGGGTTGATACAAAAGACTTCAGAATGGACGGCTCTGAAGCCTTCTTTGTTCTTAATGACGATGACAAACAAGTACCCGACGACATCCATCAGGCTTTAACGAACTACGGCATTACCCCGGTCCTATGGAGTCATAGAGACGAGTTCGTTGAGCATTTGGCAGCATGACGACTAACAAAATAACTTGTCCTCACTTGAATGCTTTATGTATTCGCTTGTCTGACGTCAGCGCCTATGGAACAGATTAGCAGGATTGCATAAGAGAGGATTTCTAGCTCATCGTAGTGACCAAAGGGAACGCAGATGAGACAGAAATCGGAGACAAGACAGACAGGTGC